>QFCS01001007.1_pt1 | contig 40517 bp, 41 predicted proteins | sample 3576561 | NCBI WGS metagenome assembly QFCS01 | reverse complement strand
TTTGTTGTTTGTGTAATGATTTTGTTAAAAATAAGAAATAATTGTTTTACTAAAATAATTTTTTTGTGTGTTTTGTCAAATTTTATTTCAATTACAGTAAAAAGTGAATTTTAAGGTTGATTTTCAGGGGAATGAGAACCTTCTTTTTTTATGGTTTAACCATCGGTTCATTTTTTTTCAAATTATTTAAAAACGACCAGTTAGTTTTAAGTTTTTGTTATTTTTGTGGCATGAATAGCAGAGGAAAATTAATTATTATCGGTGGAGCTGTTGACAAGGGCAGCTTTACGGAAGCGAGTTTTGATCAGGATGTTTCAAAAAACATGAATTTTTTTGAGACCGGAATTTTAAAACGCATTATTGACGAATCTAAATATAAAGAGAACTCAAGGATTGAAGTGGTTACAACGGCTTCAAAAATACCGAGAGAAGTAGGGCCGGAGTATGTAAAAGCGTTTCAGTACCTTAATGCTTCAAATGTAGCTGTTTTGCATATCGAACGAAGAGAACAGGCTTCAGAAGATGATGTTCTTAAACGGTTAAAAGCAGCCGATGTGGTCATGTTTACAGGAGGCGACCAGTTACGGCTGTCTTCTATTTTAGGCGGTACCCGATTTCATGATGTGTTGCTGGAGAAGTATAAAAACGATCATTTTATTTATGCCGGAACTTCTGCCGGTGCGGCTGCAGCCTCTAATAATATGATATACCAGGGCAGCAGCAGTGAGGCTTTATTGAAAGGCGAAGTAAAAATTACATCCGGCTTGGGCTTGATTGATGATGTTGTGATTGATACCCATTTTGTACAACGTGGCCGGATAGGAAGGTTGTTTCAGGCGGTGGTTGGTAATCCTAAAATACTGGGAATCGGACTAGGCGAAGACACCGGGCTGTTGATCACCGGAGACAGAAAAATGGAAGCCATAGGTTCCGGACTGGTTATTCTGGTTGACGGTCGTGAAATAAAAGATACCAACTTAACGCAGGTTGAGTTAGGACAGCCCGTATCCATTAATCACCTGGTCACACATGTCATGAGCATGGGCGATACGTTTGACCTGGATACGTATAAAATGAAGATCCATTCTTCGCAATACATTTAGTTGGAGATAGGCAATGGGTGAAAGTTAACGGGTTTTATTTTTCACATTATGGGTTGCATTATCCCAGAATACTGTTTTAAACATGAAGATAATCATACACGGCGGTTTCTTTTCAGAATCAGCTACTAATTCAGAGACAAAAATAGCCAAGCAGGAGGCACTTTTACGGATTGTTAAGGATGCTTACGAATACCTCAAAATGCATACAGCTTTGGAAACTGTTGTTTATGCCGTTTCTCTGCTTGAAGATGATGAATTGTTTAATGCCGGAACAGGCTCGCAAATTCAAAGTGACGGAAAAATCAGAATGAGTGCCGCTTTGATGGATGGCGTATCGATGAGAATGAGCGGTGTTATCAATATTGAAAATGTAAAAAACCCGATTCAGGTGGCTGAGATCCTGATGAATGTTGATGATCGTATTTTAGGCGGAAGCGGTGCTACAAATTTTGCAAGAGAACATGGTTTTAAAGAATTTTCAACCGAAATCCCGCAACGCCGTTTGGAATATGAAGCTAAATTAAAAGCAACCGGTTCAGGAACTGTAGGTTGTGTGGTGTTGGATAAAGAGGGAAAAATCGCCGTAGCTACTTCAACCGGTGGAAAGGGGTTTGAAATTCCGGGACGCATTTCTGATTCTGCTACAGTTGCCGGAAATTATGCTAATGCATTTTGTGGTGTGAGTTTAACCGGAGTAGGAGAAGACATTGTGAGCGGTGCAGTGGCTGCCAAAATAGTGACCCGTGTAACCGACGGATTCTCTTTAGAAGCTGCTTTTGAAAAAACATTCAACGAATTGAAACCGTTTGACGGTTTTGCCGGAGCTATCGCCATTGACAAAAGCGGAAAAATTTTCCACAGAAATTCACACCCAACCATGGTTTACGCCAGTTTTGATGGTGAAAAAGAAGCGGTGTTCAGCTAAATTTTTGTAAGTCGAAAAAGTTTGTAAAAAATACCTACTTGTAGGGATTTTTAAAAGATAAGCGTTACATAACTTTGTGGATGTAAATTGGTTGAGATAACTACAACCGTGCAGTGGTTTTTGGAAATCAAGAAGAAAGTCCCGTTGTCAGGGACTTTCTTTGTTTACATTAAAAATCATATTTTCGCTCTACCGCAAACCGGATTAAATCGGTTTTTCCGTGTATATTGATTTTTTTGATGATGTTTTTCCGGTGTGTATCAACCGTTGTTTTGCCAATATACAATATCTCTGCAATTTCCTGAGAAGTTTTTCCTTCACCGATGAGCTGTAAAATTTCTTTTTCGCGTTTGCTCAAAATAATTTCTTCTTTGGTGAGGGAATCATGGGTGGTAATGGCGTCATCAAAAAATACACTTCCTCCGGCAACCGTCCGGATGGCGTCTAACACTTTTTTGAGCGATGAGTTTTTAAGAATATAGCCTTTGGCTCCGGCTTGCTGCATCTGGTTAATCGCTTCAGTTTGCTCAAACATGCTGAAACCGATCACCTTGGTTTCCGGAAATTTCTCCAAAATTAGCCGGGTAGCACAAATCCCGTCGCATTTAGGCATTCGGATGTCTGTAAGCACAATATCCGGCCGTTTCCGACGGACTATTTCAATTAATTCTTCACCGTCGTTTGCTTCTCCTACAACTTCTATATCCGGCTCATATTCAATCATGAGTTTGATACCGTCAATCAGGGCCTGGTGATCTTCTGCAATAACTACCCGTATCATAATGGAATATCAATAATAATGGTGGTTCCTTTGTCAAGAATGGTGTCAATGGAAAAAGTCCCGCCCATTTGTTCTACTTTTTTTTCAATGTTTTTCAGTCCCATCCCATCACTTTGTCTGATGGATTTGGGGTCAAAACCAATACCGTTGTCTTCAATGATCAGATTAATATTGGTATCGTTATGCTGGGTTAAATAGATGTTAACTTCACTGGCTTTGGCATGTTTGATGATATTGGTGCACAGTTCCTGTATCATCCGGAAAAGGCTTATCTCCAATTTATTATCCAACCGTTCTTTTAAACCAAAAGGAATGACATTGATTTCCAACAGATTTAAAACACTCATTTTATCGGCCATCTTTTTTACGGCCGGAACCAGGCCGTCATTACCTATAATTCCTGAATTTTTTAAATGAGCCATGTCACGTATTTTCTGATAGGCTTCCTCAATCAGATAATCTGTTTTTTCATAGAGCTTATTTTCGTCCGCTATCATTCCTTCTTTTTGCCGTTTTAAGTTTTGAAAATTCAACTTTAAGGTTGCCAGCATACTCCCCAGATTATCATGGAGTTCATTGGCCAATTTTATCCGTTCATTTTCTTGGCTTTCTAACATGAGGTCGATGTTTTGCAATTCATGCTCTTTTAGCATAGTGGCCAGTTTTTGCTTTTCGAGTAGTTTTTCCTGCTCTGCAATTTTCTGCTTCTTTTTGGCATTTTTGATGACCAAAAGCGAAATCACGATGAGTGAAATTAAAACCCCGATTAAAACAAAAAGAACTAAAAGGTTTATCTTTCGTTTACTTTCCAGTAAACTGTTTTGGTTTTTTAACGCCTTATTTTCCAGCTCTTTTTCTTTTGTTTCATAAAACACCTGTAACTCCGAAACTTTAATATTCTGTAATTGTTCATTGATTTTATTTTGAATTGTGGTGTATTCCGAAAGATGATGGTAAGCATTTTTAGAATCGCCCAATGCTTCGTAGTTTACAGAAAGGAAATAGTGAATATGGCTTTTGGTATTGTCCTTGTACTCAGTAATTTTTAAATCGCTTGCCTTTTTCAAAAAATCAATTGCTTTTACATGTTCACCTTTATAATAGTAGGCTCCGGCAATATTAATGTAGTTTGTACAAAGCTCATTGATGTCATTGTTCTTAATTGAAATATCTAGATTTTTGTTTAAATAGTATAATCCTGAGTCAGGCATATCAAGCATTTCATTAAAGAGAACTGCCAAGTTGTTATTAATGATACAGTATGTTTTTTCGTCAAAAGCTTTATTATTGTGATATAAAGCTTTCTGAAAAAATTTTCTGCTTTCAGCCGGATTGTCTTCTATCAGTATAGATGCCCAATTGTAATATCCTTTTGCCAGCAAATTATCTTTCCTTGTTTTTTTTGCAAATGAAATATATTCCTGAATTATTTTTTTTGCATTTTCAAAATTGTGATTTTGTGTGCTGAACAGATAGGCTATATCCAATGTCACTTCCATCGCTTCATCTTTTTTACCGGCTTCGAGGTATTTTAATTTTGATTTAGTGTAATATTCGAATGATTTATCATCCTGGTTGTCAATACTGTATGCAGATGCAGTGTATTTGTAAACTTTTGCTAATTCTTCTTTGTTTTTGATTGACTTAAATTGGGACAAATACTTTATGGCTGAATAGTTCCTACCATCGGTTAACATTTTTTCTACTTTAGTATAGTCGGGAGATTGACTGTAGATTATCCCATTTACCAAAATAATGATAAATGGGATTTTACGCAATAATATCTTTAGTGTTACAATGGGCATACTATCTTATAATACTCATCCCCAGTCTTCTGGGCCTTAAATGATGATGAATGGAGGATGGTAACTTAATACTCTGATTGCCGGAAGCTTTTATTTTTCCGTATATGCTTTCAATGTTATTAAAAAGGAGTTCAGAATCTATTACGATTTCTATATTGCTGTCATCATGCAAGAGTAAAAATAGCGTTTCATTCTCTTTAAAATCAAAATCAGAATGATTGATTGAGCTTACTCTGATTAATTTATTAATGTCCAGCGTTAATTGGTGTTCTTTTGTTTGGCTATTCAAGTCAATTCCCATATCTTTTTTTAACTTGAGGTGACAAAAAACAACATTATATTGTTTATTGAAGATTGTTTTTTTTGACAAATTAAAATTGAAATTAAATTCATAAGGATTTGTGGGATCCTCTTGCGGCAGGTAAATATCAACTGTAATTTTTTCGTTTGTTGTATCAACCCATCCTGTTGCTGTATAAGTTAAATCTGCCATAATTATTTAGTTTTTAAAGTTAAACACTTCAAAAGTCGATAGTAATTTACAAAAAAAAATCCCTACAAATAGGGATTTTTGGAATTTCATTATTTTTTTAAATAAATCTTGATCAGAAAGAGTAAAAAGACAAAGCAGATAAATCCTAAAAGTACTTTTATACTTCCTTTGTAGTGCAGTTTGTGAAGCGATAAATCCTTTCGGTACACATAAATCATCGCGGCTGTAAAACATACAACAAAGAAAACTGCAAATACCCATTGGCCGGTTGAAAACATAAGGTTGATTTTTTCAACAAAAATAGTTAATTGTTTTTGAATAGTTCATTCCGTTCACTTACAAAAAACGGTTATTTTTATCGTTCTAAACTGAAAAACTATGCAAAAACAAATTTCTGCCGTCAGAGAATTTCATGCGGCATTCGGACTGGGTATAAAAGAGACACCGGCTTCTGATCTGGGAGAAGCTAAAAACCTGTTGCGGTATAATCTGATGAAAGAGGAAAACGAAGAATACCTGGAAGCTGCCATGCAGGGCGATATCGTAGAAATTGCCGATGCGTTGGGCGATATGCTTTACATCCTGTGCGGTACGATCATTGAACACGGACTACAGCATAAGATAGAAGAGGTGTTTGACGAGATTCAACGCAGCAATATGAGTAAACTGGGTGAAGACGGGAAACCGATTTACCGGGAAGACGGAAAAGTCATGAAAGGCCCCAATTACTTTAAACCCAATTTTGAAGTAATTTTAAAATAAAACCCTGTTGGTTGCATAAGATCGTATGCAACCAACAAAGTTTGGTTATATTTTTACTGTCCAGCCAAACGTATCTTCTGCCTGTTTATACTGAATGCCGGTTAGTTTTTCTTTGAGTTGCGAAGCGTAGGAATGCTCTATTTTGGGCAATTCATAGTAGGTATCCTGGTATGAAAACCCGACAATAGGGTTAACTACGGCAGCGGTTCCGGCACCGAATATTTCTTTGAGCGAACCGTTTTGAGCCGCTTCTATCAATTCAGAAACCAATACAGAACGTACTTCTACTGCAATGCCGTCACGACGGGCAATGTCAATCAGGCTTTTTCGGGTAACTCCGTCCAGAATACGTTCTCCGGTAGGAGCGGTGTATAAGGTATCGTTAATTCTGAAGAACACATTCATTGTGCCGGCTTCTTCCAGTTTGGTGTGGGTTGCATCATCTGTCCAGATGATTTGCTGAAAGCCTCTTTCGTTAGCCAGTTTGGTCGGATAGAACTGAGCAGAGTAATTTCCGGCGGCTTTTGCCGCACCGATTCCTCCGTTTGCCGCACGGCTGTAATGTTCGGCTATGATTACTTTAACTTCACCCGAATAATAGGAACGGGCAGGTGAAAGAATAATCATAAACCGGTATTGTGTAGAGGGCTGGGCTATAACGCCCGAACCTATTGCAATCATAAACGGTCTGATGTATAAGGAGTTCCCTTTTCCTTTTTTTACCCATTCCCGCTCAATATCCAAAATTGCTTTTAATCCGCCCATAAAAACAGCTTCTGTTACTTCCGGCATGGCCAGACGTTTTGCAGAATGATTGAAACGCTTAAAGTTCTCGTCCGGTCTGAACATCCAAACGTCGTCTTTCTCATCTTTATAGGCTTTCATCCCTTCAAAAATAGCCTGTCCGTAATGAAATACTTTGGCTGAAGGGTCAATCATAAACGGTTCATAAGGTTTGATGATCGGTTTTTGCCAGGCTCCGTCCTTAAAATCACAGACCAACATGTGATCGGTGAAAATATTTCCAAAGGTGAGGTTTTCAAAGTCAACACCGCTTATTTTGGAGGAGGATGCCTTAACTATATCGATTTCGTTACTAAGATCTGAACTCATTTAAGTGTAATTTTATAATGATAAAAAAGTTGTAATAAACTGACTGTCAATTTGTTGTAATTGTTATTTGGCAATCAACAGCTGTAATGTTTAAGATTTGGCTAAAATATAAAAAAAACAGTAATTTTTTGAATGTTTTATAAAAACATACTAACCAGGAGCTACTTTTTTAAATTTCTTTAAACTGAATACAAATTATTGAGATTTTAGTATTTTGAGTTAAAATTTATTGGAAATTTAATTTGAAAAGAATTAAACTGCTTATTTTTGTATTTCAATTATAAAAGTAAAAAAGATGAAAAAAATAATGCTGATGGCTTTTGCCGTTTCTTCACTGATTGCCTGTAAAAAAGAGGCTGAAAAAGAGGTTGCTGCCCTTCAAACGGAGCAATTCAAATCATTTGGCGATTCAATTTCAGCAGAGGGTGTGATTTCTAAAGAAGCCTTATTAGCCAAATATGAAACGTTGCAGGAAGGTGATACGATTGAAGTTAAATTCCGTTCAGAAATCAAAGATGTCTGTCAGAAAAAGGGATGCTGGATGAACATGCGTTTGAATGACGATAAGAATGCTTTTGTACGGTTTAAGGACTATGGCTTTTTTATGCCGTTGAACGCCTCAGGAAGCGAAGCAATCGTAAACGGAAAAGCATTTATCTCTGTTGAAACGATAGACGAATTAAAGCATTATGCCAAAGATGCCGGAAAATCGCAGGCGGCTATTGATTCAATTACAGAACCGAAAATTTCCTATTCCTTTTTATCAGACGGGGTATTAATTAAAGAATAATGAGAAAAATAATTCTTTTGGCCGTTGCTTCTTTATTGTACTGTAGCTGTCAGAAAAAAACAGAAAGCCTTGAGGGTAAGGTTGATTCGGTAGCTACTGCCGGAAGAAAATCTTTTGAAATGTATGAGCTTTCCGAAATGGCTATGCTCATGGAACAGATGTATGTGGATAATCAACGCCTGAAAGAAAGAATTGAAAAAGGGGAAGCTGTAGGGGAATTTCCCTCGCATTTTGCCAAAATTCATGAAGCTGTGATGACGGATCCTACCGAGAATGATCAGTTTTTCAGAGACAATGCCAATTTGTTTTTAAGTGCTCAGGAAATGATTTACAAAGATCCGGACAATGCCAGAGAGCATTACTCCAATGCCATTCAGGCCTGTATTTCCTGTCATGAGGTAAAATGTTCCGGGCCTATCCCAAGAATCAAAAAACTGCAATTTAAACCATAACTTCATTTGAAAAGAGAAATTATTATCACTTCTGATGGTTCAACTTCCATTCATCTGCCGGAGTGGAATGAGAGTTATCATTCCAAACATGGTGCCATTCAGGAAGCTCAGCACGTGTTTATAAAAAACGGATTGTCACTTTGTAAAGGGCAATCCGTTTCGGTTTTAGAAATTGGTTTCGGAACCGGCTTGAATGCATTTATTACCTTTTTAGAAGGCAAACAAACCCATCAGCAAATTGAGTATGTCGGGGTAGAGGGATTTCCTGTTCCGCCGGAAGAAGTTTTGCAGATGAATTATGTGAGCCAATTGAATGCAGAACCGTTTGCCGGTGAATTTGAAAGAATGCATACTGCGGATTGGGAAAAAAATGTAACAATTTCTCAGACCTTCCGACTAACCAAACGAAAACAGTTATTTCATGAAATAAAAGATAAAAACCAATTTGACATTATTTATTTTGACGCTTTCGGCTACCGGGTGCAGCCGGAATTATGGAATGCGGAAATTTTTACAAAAATGTATGAAGCGTTGAAACCGGGTGGGGTTTTAGTGACCTATGCTTGCCGCAGACCGATAAAGGATGCCATGAAATCAGCCGGTTTTCAGGTAGAAAAATTGGCAGGACCTCCGGGTAAGAGAGAGATGTTGAGGGGCTTGAAGGGGTTGTAGTTGTCAGTTCTTTGCTTTTTAATAAAATCACAATCAAAAAAACAGGGCCATGTATAAAGTGACAGATTACACCATTTACGGTGAAGAAATGCAATATGTTGAAATAAGGTTAAGTTCGTCAGAGTCGGTTGTAGCCGAAGCGGGCGGCTTTATGATGATGGAAGACGGTATCCGGATGAAAACCATTTTCGGAGACGGAAGTGATGCCGGTGGTATCATGAATAAATTGTTTTCGGCAGGAAAACGATTGCTGACCGGCGAAAGTTTGTTTATGACATTGTTTGAAAATAATTACCCCAGTCAACGCAAAATTTCATTTGCCTCTCCTTATCCGGGTAAAATTTTACCGATTGATCTGAACACCATCGGTGGGAAATTCATCTGTCAGAAAGATGCATTTCTGTGTGCAAACCAGGGCGTAAAAATCGGTATTGAGTTTTCGAGAAGACTGGGACGCGGTTTGTTTGGCGGTGAAGGTTTTATTATGCAAAAACTGGAAGGAAGCGGTATGGCTTTTATCCATGCCGGCGGGACCATGGCTAAAATTGATTTGCAACCCGGTGAAATGATTAAAGTGGATACCGGTTGTGTAGTTGGTTTTACGCAAAATGTTGATTATGATGTACAACTTGTAGGAGGAATACGAAATACAATTTTTGGCGGCGAAGGATTATTTTTTGCGACATTAAAAGGACCGGGAACGGTTTACATTCAATCGCTGCCATTTAGCAGATTAGCAGGCAGAATCTGGGCTGCGGCTCCTCAAGGAGGCGGAAAACAAAAAGGTGAAGGAAGCATTTTAGGCGGTTTAGGAAATCTTTTAGATGGAGATAATCGTTAAATTTTAGCTAATTGGCATGTTAAAAACGTGCAGTGTATTTTAATTTTTATTAAATTTACTCAATGTTCTTTTAAAACCAAATTCTACACAAAAAACAAAGAAAATGACAAGACCGATGTTTGCTTATACTAAGAAAATCTTAGAAAGCGTAAGTTTTGATCCTAAATTATTTAGTAAAGAACTCGTTAAAGCAATGAAACAATTATTGCCTTATGAGATTGAACAACTAAAGGATTGGTTGCTGAACTTTACTAAAGAAAAGCCTGAATTAAAAAATTGTTTACTGGATGTTAACCTATAAAACTAAAGGAGCCTAAACAGCTCCTTTTTTATTTATTTCTTTTGCAGCGGACTGATGATCTGAATGTCCTGAAAGGCAATTGCACCCCTGACAACACCACTAATCACATTACGCAGCGCATCAATAATATGAATTTTTAATTCGTTTTTAGGGTAAATCAAACTTACTTCCCGTGCCGGTTTAGGGTCTTTAAAATGCTTAAGCTTAGCTTGGTCTTTTCCCTTTAAATCCAAGGTATGCAAATAAGGGAGGAGCGTGGTTCCCAATCCTTCGTCAGCCAGTTTTATCAAGGTTTCAAAACTGCCGCTCTCTATGTGAAAATTGAATTTGTCGGAATTAGCGGGGTTGTTTTTACACAGGTTTAAAATACCGTCTCTGAAACAGTGTCCGTCTTGCAGCAGTAGAATTTCGTCTAAATTCAAATCAGAAACTTCGATTTCCTTTTTCTCAAAAACAGCGTGATTTTCCGGAATATAGGCTACAAACGGTTCGTAGAACAATACGATTTCTTTTATTTTTTCTTCTTCCAGCGGTGTGGCGGCAATGGCGGCATCTAAATGACCGTTTTTTAACCGGGCAACGATTTCGTCTGTATTTAACTCCTCAATAATTAAGTTGACTTTTGGGTATTTTTTGATAAAATTGGTCAGGAACATGGGGAGCAAAGTGGGCATGACGGTCGGAATGATTCCCAACCTGAATTCACCGCCGATAAATCCTTTCTGCTGATCAACGATATCCTGAATCCGGTTGGCTTCGTTCACAATGTTTTTGGATTGGTTCACGATCTTCTGGCCTATATCGGTCAACTGAATAGGCTTTTTGGAGCGGTCAAAAATCTGAATGCCGAGTTCTTCTTCTATTTTTTGAATCTGCATGCTCAGTGTAGGTTGTGTTACAAAGCATTTTTCAGCGGCTAACGTGAAGTTTTTATGTTCTGCTACCGCCAGTACATATTGTAGTTGGGTAATTGTCATTGAATAGTAAATTTTGATGCAAATATAAAAACTATCAATTTTATTGATGTTATAAAAACCTTATTTTTTGTAAATTTATAGTGAATAAAATTAAACACAAAACAGCATGAAAACGAATAGTTTAGGTTTAGATTTAAAGAAAACAGAAGTTTTAGCCGCCGAATTAAACATACTTTTAGCCAATTTTCAGGTATATTATCAGAACTTAAGAGGCTTGCATTGGAATATACGCGGCAAGCGATTTTTTGACCTGCATGTAAAATTTGAAGAATTATACAACGATAGCCAGTTAAAAATTGATATGATTGCCGAGCGAATTCTGACCTTAGGCGGAAGACCATTGCACACATTTGAAGATTATATCAAAAACAACAAGTTGTTTGTCGGAAAGGATATTTCTAAAGATGAGGAGGCAGTTAATCTGATTGTCAATTCATTGACACAGTTGTTAAAAATAGAGAGGGTAATTTTAACACAATCCGATGATGCCTCCGATGAAGGAACCAATTCGATGATGAGTGATTTTATCAAAGAACAGGAGAAAACCATTTGGATGATGAAAGCCTGGCTGGAAGAAGAAATATAGTTAAATTTATTTTAAATTATAAAATTTAATTCGGAAACGGTTGCTTGAAAAACTATATTTGTCCATATGAAGGCGGTAGTTTACATCGTGACTTTTCTATTTGTTTCATTTTTGTCTTTGCCAACGGTTATTTGGCTCTTGGATAATGATGAAGCCGATGTTTCTATGGTTTACAATATGTCTGAAGAAGAAGAAGTGCACAAGGCATTCAGTTTAAAAGAAGCGATTAAATCCGGCAAACAGGTTTTTGTCTTTCATTTTGAAATGCCTGAGTCAAAAAAAATCACGACTGAAAACCATATTCGGTACGATTCGGTTTTAGAAGAAATCTTTTCTCCGCCTCCCGAGGTATAATAATGAAATAACTCCCATTCATACAATGGGAGATATAGTTTATGCTATCCATTCATTATTATATTAAGGTCAATGACAAAAAAAACCAATCTTTTAAGTCACCTTAAATCTGATTTTGCATCAGGTTTGGTGGTGTTTTTAGTAGCACTTCCGCTGTGTTTAGGAATTGCTTTGGCATCCGGAGCCCCGCTTTTTTCCGGAATTATTTCGGGAGTCATAGGTGGTATTGTGGTGGGATTTCTGAGCAGGTCACACATCAGTGTTACCGGTCCGGCGGCGGGTTTAACAGCTATTGTTTTAGCAGCTATTACAAGTTTAGGAGCTTACAATATTTTTTTAACGGCTGTTATCATTGCCGGGCTTTTACAATTGCTTTTAGGGTTTCTGAAAGCAGGAAGTATCTCAAATTATTTTCCGACCAATGTGATCGAAGGGATGCTGGCCGGTATCGGTATCATCATTTTCCTGAAACAGATTCCGCATGCCGTAGGGTACGACAAGGTGAGTGAGGGTGACACTTCTTTTTTTGAAAAAGGCGGGTCAAATATGTTTGAAACCCTTGTTGATGCGTTTAATTATATCAATTACGGTTCAATTATTATTACCGTCGTTGCTTTGGCCATTTTGATTATCTGGGACAAGGTTCCGTTTCTGAAACGGTTAAAATTAGTTCCGGCGGCATTGATTGCCGTATTCTCCGGTATAATTATCAATGAGATTTTTATCCGTACGGGAAGTACTTTACGGGTGTCTGAAGATCATTTGGTTTCCTTGCCTACACCTTCTTCTGTAGCAGAATTTCAATCGATGTTTGTCATGCCCGATTTTTCTGTAGCGGCTCTCACGAATCCCAACGTCTGGGTGGTTGGAATCACCATTGCTATCGTTGCTTCCATCGAAACGCTGTTGTGTATAGAAGCGGCAGACAGAATGGATCCTTACAAGCGGTACACCAATACGAATGTGGAGCTGAAAGCACAGGGGATCGGCAACTTATTGAGCGGTCTGATTGGCGGTCTGCCGATGACTTCGGTGGTTGTGCGTTCGTCAGCCAATGCCAATGCCGGAGCCAGAACCAAGTCATCAGCTATTATTCACGGACTTTTACTGATGATCAGTGTGCTTACGATTGCTCCTTTTTTAAATAAGATCCCCTTGGCAACCCTGGCCGCCATTTTGTTGCTGATTGGTTACCGTTTGGCCAAACCGGCTCATTTCATGCATTTTATCGCTAAAGGTAAATACCAGTACGTTCCGTTTATTGCAACTGTTGTGGCCGTTGTCTTTCTGGATTTGTTGAAAGGGGTAGCTTTGGGAATGCTGATCAGTATTTTCTTTGTGTTAAGAGGAAATTACAAGAGAGCCTATTCGTTCAAAAAAGAAGAGTATCAGGATGATGATGTGATTCACATTCAGCTGGCCCAGGAGGTTTCGTTTTTAAACAAAGCCGCTATCAAGAACACATTGAACAATCTTCCTGAAAAATCAAAAGTCATTATCGATGCTTCTGACACGGTTTATATCGCTCATGACGTACTGGATCTGATTGAAGAGTTCAAAGACATCAGGGCTGTTGATGATGGGATTGACGTTAGATTAATTGGTTTTAAAGAAGCCTATAACTTAGATAATACGGACGAAGGACAGCATATTTCTTTCAAAAAAAATAACTAATAATTAACAATAACAAATTACAATGAGCGAGTTTTATAAAAAGATACTGGACAACAATAAACAATGGGTAGAAAATAAATTAAAAATTGATCCGAATTTTTTTGAAGGTCTATCCAAAGGACAAAACCCACCGTTATTATGGATCGGCTGTTCAGACAGCCGTGTTCCGGCCAATGAAATTATCGGAGCGGCTCCGGGAGAGGTTTTCGTACACCGGAATATCGCCAACATGGTTGTGCATTCAGACATGAACATGCTGAGTGTGCTGGATTATGCCGTGAATGCCTTAAAAGTTAAGCATATTATCGTATGCGGACATTACGGCTGCGGAGGGGTTAAAGCGGCAATGGGCAACAGTTCTATCGGAATTATTGATAACTGGATCAGGCATATTAAAGATGTGTACCGTTTTCATCAGACTGAATTGGACGGAATTGAGAATGAAGATGACCGGTTTAATAAATTTGTAGAAATCAACGTCAAAGAACAGGTTTTCGACCTGGCCAAAACATCTATTGTTCAGGCAGCCTGGAAATCCGGGCAGGAACTCACGATTCACGGATGGGTTTACGGGTTGAATTCGGGGTATGTTACCGATTTAGGCGTAAACTTTAAGAATAATGATGAGTTAGACGAAGTATATCAATTGAAATTCTAACATCACCAAGCCATCTTCGGATGGCTTTTTTCAGCTGTCTAAATTTTCATTAAAGGCTGAGGGCAGCAATTGCGGGATGAACTTAATCAGGATCGGCAGGAGCAGACTTCCGCCCGGCAAGAGGAAAATGGTTAAAGACGGAACGGTTTTACAGATGTCGAGCAGTTGTTTTTTCATCCGCTTTTTTTCGTCTGCGTCTAATTCCCTACGGGTCGATGCCGCTAAGAGCTTTACCAGGTCTTTGCTTTCTGACAGTTCTTTCTGCAAACGCTTTTTGTTCCGGGTAATCAGTGTGATGACATTTTGTGTAGCCTGGTCATAAAAATGTTTGATCGGGTTGGAGTAATTGAAATACGGAATATCGTTGCGGTATTGTTTGATAAAGGCATCTATTCCTGTCAGGCTTTCAACGATGTAGAAACGCTCCAGTTTGAGGATGGAACCCAGTTCATATAAAAAAGCCACTTCATTTTTCTCCATTTTTTCATCGCTCCAGATGGCCATGGCAGCCAGATCCATCACATAATATTTTTCCAGGTCAGTTTTCAGGAAGTCAACATTCAAGACTTTCAGGTCGGTAATTCTGGATTCGGAAAATTTGGTGTAGCGGACTGATGTTTCAAATAATTTGATTAACAGGTTGTCATACTGGGATTTGTTGGATTTTAAGGTTAGCGAAAGGGTTACGATGCCTACGATGGTTTCCTCCAGTTTCTGTACATATCCTTTTGTTAATTCACCGTGCATCAGAAAATTTTGAAAGGCGAGTACATCAATAAATAAGAGGGCATTGGTCACAATGTGCGAAAAGTTTTTACTAACAATATTGTCATTGGTCTGTACCCTTGAATCGATGATTTTTTCCAGTTGTATTGACTTGCTTTCAGAAGGCAGTATCTTTTTAAAAAAAGAGAAGCCTTTCGGATGCATTGCGTCATAGAACCCCAATGCTACATCAATAAAACCTGCTTTTCCGGGATTTTTTTCCGTTAGCTGATACATCCCGAAAAGGGTGTTCAGCAACGCAACCTTTGAAACTTCTTCAGATGTACATCCTTCGGTAGATAAGGGTTCAGAGGTGTCAAGACTGATTACGTGGCCGTATATGAATCCCGTTTCCCTGGTCCGGCAATAAAAATCCTTGCTGTTGTAGAGGTAAGGTGAATTGAGCAAATAATATTTGCTGAAAAACTTATCTACCCAACCCAGTGCAGAAGGATTAATCATGGTGCTGATTTTTATGCAAAGCTATAGCTTTTAAAACAAAAATTCCCGAAAAACAGCGTCGGGAATTTTAATTTTTTGTTATTTCTATCTGAAGTAAGAGAAGGTTTCGTTTGGCTCTATTTTTAACAGGGCTTCATAGATCAGACGGATAACGTTTTCCACATCTTCCCGATGAACCATTTCAACGGTGGTGTGCATATAGCGTAACGGCAGAGAAATTAATGCCGAAGCCACGCCGCCGTTGCTGTAGGCAAAAGCATCGGTATCAGTTCCTGTTACCCTGGATGAAGCCAAACGTTGAAAAGGAATTTTCTTTTCTTCCGCGGTGTTAATTATCAGTTCCCGCAAATTATTCTGTACGGCCGGGGCATAGGTAATCACGGGACCTTTTCCGATCTGTGTTTCGCCTTCAATTTTTTTATCGATCATCGGGGTGGTGGTGTCGTGGCACACGTCGGTCACAATAGCCACATCGGGGCGGATGGTTTTGGTGATCATTTCGGCACCCCGCAGCCCAACTTCCTCCTGAACGGAATTGGTGATGTATAGGCCAAAAGGCAGTTTCTTTTTGTTCTCGTGTAGCAAGCGGGCCACTTCGGCAATCATGAATCCGCCCATGCGGTTATCTATGGCCCGGCACACGAATTTATTTTCATTGAGCACCATGAACTCGTCTGGGTAGGTGATAACACAGCCTACGTGTACGCCCAATTGATCTACTTCTTCTTTGGTGGAACAGCCGATGTCGATGAATAAATTATCAATCCGGGCTGTCTCTTCCTTTCCGCGGTTTCGGGTGTGAATGGCCGGCCAGCCGAAAACGCCTTTTACAATTCCTTTTTTGGTGTGAATGTTTACCCGTTTGGATGGGGCTATCTGGTGGTCAGATCCGCCATTGCGGATAACATAAATCAGTCCGTTATCGGTAATGTAATTCACATACCAGGAGATTTCATCCGAATGGCCTTCGATGACTACTTTATAAGGGGCATCGGGGTTGATCACGCCTACCGCTGTGCCATACGTATCGGTAATAAACGTATCCACATAAGGCTTTACATAGTCCATCCATAATTTTTGCCCGGCCGATTCATATCCGGTTGGGGAAGCGTTGTTTAAATAATTTTCTAAAAAAAGGAGTGATGATTTTTTTAGTATGGTTTTTGCTGACATAGATTTTATATTTTTTTGCTAAAATAGAAATAAGATAATACAGTTATGGTATAAATCTTTACTTTTGATGTTTATTTATGAAAAAAATGAAGTTCAGTTTACTCGTTTTGATATGTCTGCTTACGGCAGGGGTTACACACGGACAGGAGACCAAAAAAGATTCTACCGTGATTTATTACCTGATTGGCAACGATTCTATTTTGCGGACGTCGCTTGATCTGGAAGAGGTGGTGGTCACCGGAAAAAAATCGAATAAAGTTGACGAAGACCGCAAAAAATTCCTGTTGCTCCAACAGCGTGTGCTCAAAGTGTACCCTTATGCTAAACTGGCAGCGGATAACCTGACGAAGTTGAACCAGAATATGGGCAAGTTTAAAACGGAACGCGAAAAGAAGAGGTACTTTAAAATTGTGGAGAACTACCTTGAAAACGAATTTGAAGAGCAGCTTAAGAAGCTTTCCCGCAAACAAGGGCAGATTCTTGTTAAACTGATTCACCGTCAGACCGGCAAAACAACTTATACGCTGGTGAAGGATTTAAAAAGCGGCTGGAAGGCATTCTGGGCCAGTAATACGGCAAAGGTGTTTGACATAAACCTGAAAGAGGAGTACGACCCGTTTACGGTAACCGAAGATTTTCTGATCGAAAGTATTCTGATCAAAGCGTTTAACGAAGGACGTTTACAGCGGCAACCGCCGGCCAACGGAATTGACTATGCGGAATTGTCCCGGGTATGGAAGGATAAAGTGGAAAAAGCCAAGGAAAAAAAAGCGGAAGATTAATTTTTTTTTGATTCCGATTCTTCGTTACATTTACAGCAAAAAGAAATGACAGTCTGGATTATTTTTATCGCTTCTATTTTATTATTTCTGGCCCTGGATTTGGGTGTTTTTAATAAAAACCCGCATATTATCAGTTCTAAAGAAGCCGGTGTCTGGACGGCAATCTGGGTCACGCTTTCTTTTGTGTTTTCCGGAGTGGTTTACTGGCTTTATCAAAATGCGTATATCGGCAATCCGGAACAGTACACGCCCACCATTGCCTCCATGAAGTTTATTACCGGATACCTCATTGAGCTGTCTTTGAGTATGGATAATATTTTTGTGATTGCGGTTGTTTTTTCTTCGTTCAGAATCCCGCAGAAATACCAGCACAGGGTTCTTTTCTGGGGAATTTTGGGGGCGATTGTCTTTCGGGGACTGATGATTTTTTTCGGGGTGATCCTGATCAATAAGTTCAGTTGGATGACTTATGTTTTTGGCGTGTTTTTGTTGTTTACGGCCGGAAAGATGTTGTTTAAAAAAGACGAGGAACAGTTTAATCCGAAAAAATCGTTTATTTACCGCAACCTCCGCAAAGTAATGCCGATTACGATGCACATGGAAAAGGAGCACTTTTTTGTCAAAATAAAGCACATCACAGCCGCTACTCCGCTGTTTGTGGCTTTGGTTGTAATTGAGTTGATGGATGTGTTGTTTGCGTTAGACAGTGTGCCGGCTATTCTGGCCATCACGCCCGATCCTTTTCTGGTTTTCAGTTCGAATATTTTTGCGATTCTCGGGCTGCGGTCCATGTATTTCTTTCTGGCTCATATGCTCAATAAATTTGCCCATCTGGAATACAGCCTGATTGCTATTCTGACCTTTGTGGGGATCAAAATGCTACTGGTTCATCATTTTAAATTCCCGGAATGGGTTTCGCTGGGCTTTATTGCAGTTGCTTTGGGGGCTGGCATTGTGGCTTCGCTTCGGAGCAAATCATAAAAAAGAATGTCTGAAAACAGCTTTTTATCGGTTTTATTTTCCGGTTGACTGAATATTTTTGTTAAATCAAAACACCTGCTTATTTTTGAAGCACCATAAGTTAAGTAGGTTAAGTTTATGGCATAAATTTGGGGCAAAAAGGGTGAAAGCAATTTCACCTTTTTTTTTTGTCCGGCAGCTTGGTTTGCGGATAAAAAAAAGACTTTTGAAACAAAAGTCTTTTTTAAGTGTAGTGGTTTTTGGTTTTTGGAATTATATTATATACAGCGTTTCACTGCGGTAATCAGCGGATGTTTTTTGCTTAAAAAGTGGGGGTATTTAGTTTTCGGAATACCAAAGGTATAAAATTAAACTGTAACTTCATAAAAAAAAGCTCCTCAAAAGAGGAGCTTCTTCCCAAATTTATTCTTAACCCTATAAAGGTAACTTATATTCAAAGATAAACAAAACAAAAAGGGTAACCAACAAAAAAAGTATTTTTTCGACGAACTGCGTATTGCATGTGTTATCAGGATTTTAATTTTGTGTTGTCTTTCTGTAAATCTTGCCCAAAAAAAATTTCGGTAAACGAGCGGATTCAGCGTTTTAGACTAAAATGTCCTCGGTGCACCCGGCCGTCGTTCCGGTAAATCATGAACCAGTAGTCGGTGGAAAAGAGGGGTTGGCCGTTATAGGTACCATCCCAACCTTCGCTTTTGGAATTAAATACCGTGATCAGCTTTCCGTAACGGTCAAAAATGTGGACAATGAAGTTTTCTTCCAATACAGAATCTTTGATGAACCACCGTTCGTTATAACCGTCTCCGTTGGGGGTAAAGAATTTGGGGTAATAGAGCAGCCAGACCAGCTGGGTCACCGTTCCGCAGCCGATGGTGTCCTGTACATATACCGTGTAAACCCCGGGCATTAAGTTGGTAAACGTATTTTCCGTCTGGTAATGGTTCCCGTCTATGGAATAAGTATGGAAACCGATGTTGTTGGAATGTACGGTGATGGCGTTCTGCTTTTCTGTCCAGTCAATCGTTTCGATGGATTCAATCACCGGAGGTGTTGTTATAGTTATGCTGATTTCCCGGCTGTTTTGGCAGACTAAAACGGGTTGGGTATAGGTTGTGGTGGCGGTAACGGTTACGTTGGAAGTACCCGGCTGAGCGGTAGTAAACGAGTTGCCGGTTGTACCGTCTGACCATTGATAGACAGTGTTGGGAGACGGATTACCGATGCTGACGGTGAATAGTGCTTCTTCACAGCTAACATAAGCCGTCTCCAGGTCTATTGCCGGTATTTGCCCGACCAACAGGTCAAATGCTTTTACTTCATAGCAGGAGGGCAGCAGGTTGAGGATGATCCGGGTGTAAATGGTCTGCGGGTTCGAGGCGGGGTTGAAATTTGCCGGATTCAGGACCGGGTTCAGGTTTTGCTGAGCATCTGTCAGCGAGGTGTGAAACGTGATGGTATATTCGTCAAGGTTATCCGGATGAATCATGGTGGGAATCTGCTCTGTGAGGTTGAACCGCTCCTGATTGGTCACTGTGGGTACACAAATAGTCATATCTGCCGGATTCAGGCTGTTGATGACCGATTTGAGTGTGTCAACATCAAACACCTGCGTTTTTATGTTGCCGCAGGCATCTTCGATTTGCAGCGTATACAAGCCCAGGGGCAGGCTGTAAAAAATGGGCGAAGTACCGTTGTCTAAGTTGATGATCTCGCCGTTTTTCAGGATTAATTTGTATTGAAGGGGAGCCTGTCCAATGGCATTGATCACCACATCCAGTGTTCCGTTGTCGGTGCAGGGCGACCGGTTTATGTCGATGATCTCCAAGGCTTCGTTAAAAACAAAACGGGGTTCAAAGATTTCGAGGCAGGCCTTGTTGGCTTCGTTCTGGTTGTTTATTTCGTTTCCGTTTTTGTAGGCGTTGAATTTCCGGACAATGCGGAATTCTCCGTTAAAGACAAAATTATAGTTCACCGTATTGTTGGCCAATGTCATGGAATTGGTGCTGTTCGGGGTACTGCCGGGCGGATAAATAACATTAGTTTCCGGATGTCCCCATGCCTCTGTGGCAGGATCAATTAATTTCTGCAGCCAGAACGATTGTCCGCTCACGCCGTTGCTGATAAAATCTAAATTGACATCAAATGAACCGCAGTTGTACACCGGATTAAAAGTGGCGGCTGTAATGGTGTAGGCTCCCAGTGTAGCGGTCAGGCTGTTTGAAAAGCCGCATTCATCGTCAACGTCAAACGTATAATCGCCCGGCGGTAAATTATTCATAAAGAACACCCCGTCGTTGGCTGTAATAAATGCGTCGGCATTGAACGGAAGGGGCTGCCCGAAGGCGACCGGAGCTTCGGTAATGCTGATATGGGTAATACTGGCGTTGTTGCTGTCAATCCGCAGGGAGGTGCTGCCGGGTTCACAGCCTACCCGTTCATTGTATTCCAGGCCTTCGTCTTCATAAACCGGCACTTCCACATCGTCAACTTCATAGGTAATATTGCATTCGTCCACGATGGTGAGTTCATAGAATCCGATCGGCACGGGATCCAGGCGGATGACCCCGTTATCGAGTTGTGCGGAAACATCGTGCGGAAGCGGAAAGGGATAGGAGGACGGTGCATTGACTACAACGGCTCCCGCCAGTTCGTTAACGGGCAGCGTGATTCGGATAAAACCGTCGTTGGTATAACAGCCGTTGTTACCGGTGGTCACACCGGGAACGATGAGGTTGGGTAGGATGGTAAAGGCTACGGTCTGGCTTCTGCCGCAACTGTCGGTAATGGTAAAGCTGTAGTTGCCTAACGGGACGAGGTTTGTACTGCTGCCGAACACGATGGTATCGGTGTTGAACGGACCGGGGTAGCCGGGGTTGAAGTTTTCGGGGATAAACCCGGGCGGCGGGGTATCGAAATTGAGCTGGAAGGGCGGGGTCAGGTTAGCGGTGTTGATTGTGAAATAATTGGCATCACAGGGCTGCCGGTTGAGTGAAACGCTTACGGAACCGGCGAGGTTGGCTGTAAAGAGCTGGCTGGAGGTGACATTGCAGTTGTCTGTAATGGAAACGGTATAGGTGAAGTTGGTGTTGTTAAAATTGGGAAAGGTGGCACTGATGGTGGTTGCTGCAGGGTTTCCTGACAGAAGGGTCTGGTTGATGGTGTATTGGGGGGAGCCGTCAGGCGGGAATACGGTGTAGGTGACCTGTAGGGGGTAGGCGATAACGGTTCCGGAATCGGGGAGTACGGGATTACTGATTTGGGTAAAGTTACAGGAGGGCGGTGTGGTATTGCTTAATACGGGACCTCCGATGGTTAGCCCGGAAGGGAAATAGGAAACCGTAAAGGTGGTGACCACCCCGATACCGCAGTCATCAAAAACCCGGATGGTATAGCTGCCTTCCGGAAGGTTCGAAAAAACATTCGAGGTTTGTGGGGGAAATACGACGGGTCCGGCCGTAATTTCAAAGCCGGATGCCGTTCCGGTGTTCACGTTTACGGTCACATTGCTGACATCGCTGCAGGATTGGTTCTGGTAATTGACGGTATAGGTAAGGGGGGTATAGGTTGCGGTGATGCTGATGGTGCTTTGTTGGGTAGTGGTCTGGTTGCCAATGGTTTCGGTGGCTACCACGAGGTAGTCTCCCGTCGTGAGACCGTTGATCTGCGGCGTGGTGGGGGTGGCGTAGGGTACGGTGGTATTGGGGAGTTTAAAAACTACGTAAGACAGGGTGGCATCGGGGTTGGCATTGGTGATGCTGAATGTGATGCTGCCGTTTCCGGGGCAGCTTTCGGGTGTGGCGGTCAGGCTGAGCTCAAAAGCACGCAATAACGGAGCGGATAGCAAGCAGAACAGGAGGATTATTAATCTGATGAGGCTCATTTTTTGTTTTTCTTTTCTTACCGTATGTTGCTTTTTTTTTGATCTTTTTGCTGACCGAAAACCGGCTTTTGTCCGGTTTCTGGGTTAATCTGTCCTTGGTGTCAACCCTTCGTTTTTACCCGGTTGACTGCTGTAACCTGTTACAGCGTACAAAGTTAGGTATTGTCGGGCGTATGAAGAAATTTACGGGGTAAAAACGTTGGAGGTAGGGTGGAAATTGTGTGGGAAGGGATAGGAAAGTGGGAAGGGTGTTGTTTTGGGGTGTTTGGATGGTGGTTTTGGCGTGGTGTTTATGCTTTGTTGTACGATATCTATGGTTTATGTATGTGGTTTTATTCCTGCTATTGAGTTCAATCAGGGAATTTATAAAAGGACCAATTGGAAACTAGGTATTCCGGCTTAAAAGACAAAGAAGGAAAACCATAAATAAATTTTGAGTTACAAAGGAAAGAAGTAAATACTTTTACAACTAATACTCATTTAGTTGGGTTAAGTACTAATCTCTTATTTGGTGAATTAATTCACTAATGGTGATTGCACAGCAGAAGTTAACTTTCTTAGTGTTATTACATTGCATAAAGAAGACTGTCATACCTATGAAACTGCCTTAGAAAGCAAATTTCTTCAGATATTATCTTAAAAAATTTGTAAGTCAATGTCGTTATTTAGTTCATTTCAATTTTAAAAAGATTGGAAGATCCTTTCGCAATTAAACGGCTTTTGTCTTCATTCCAAATTTCGCATTGAGCATGGATAAATTGTTTTCCTTTTTTTACAATTCGTGTTTCGGCAATGATAGTTTCCTCTTTTTTTGCGGAAGAAAAATAATCTATCACATTGTTTATGGTTGTGTAAAAGAAAGGCTCATTTAATGAAATAATGGTTGCCCCGATTATATCATCAACAATGGCAGCAGAAATTCCCCCATGTAAAGTCCCAACCGGATTTAGCCATTCGGGTCTAATTTTATATTGAAATTCTAAATGACCTTCTTCCGCAGAAAGTATGGTTGGATTTAACCATTTCATGAATGGGGAAGGCGTGTCTGTAAATTCTTTTCCTATAAATGATTGAAGTTGTTTTAATCGATCCACGCTTGACTTTTTAAATTTTTAATATTCTCTACAATAAATACAATTTACTGTTTTTTTCCAATAATTGAACCATTTTTTAGTAGATAAATCTAAATAAAGTACTGTCTGTTTATTATTTTCAAAACTGTCTGTTTTTCAACATTATACAATGTATGGAAGTAAAATGAAAACTGCAAATTAACTACAGCTCTCTTGAAAAGACGCTTTCTATATTTCATTAATTTCCTCCTAATTAGCGAAATAAAGCGATTTAAATAATTAGTACAAATACATAACAATCTGATTAACAGTGTTTTATTTATTTGGAATAATCATTGGTTATTTGATTGAAGATACTTGAAATGCAAAACAAATATAAAATGAACAAGAGTGAATTTAATTACACTTACAAAATATTAATTTAAAAAATCGAAGTCATGAAAACAAAAATGTTACTCTTAGTTATTACTGTATTAACATTAATTACTATGGATGCTTATGCACAAGCCGCTATAAGTTCAAAAACCAAATTTGTTGAAATCAAAGGACGAAAAATAGCCTATCGTACTATTGGAAAAGGTGATCCCATAATTTTAGCAAATAGATTTAGAGGTAATTTAGATGCTTGGGATCCTCTTTTTTTAGACAATTTGGCAAAAAAATACACGGTTGTTACATTTAATTATAGTGGGTTAGCTTCGTCAACTGGCAAACCAGGAACAAAAATAGTGGATTTTGCTAATGACATAAAAGACTTGGCAGATGCTTTAGGGTTTAAAAAAGCAATTGTGGGAGGATGGTCATTTGGCGGATTTGCAGCCCAAATAGCTGCTCTTGAATATCCTGATCTATTTACTCATGTTATTTTAATAGGAACTAATCCACCCGGACAAAATGAACATCCAATAGAAGAAAAGTTTTTTGAGGTGTCAAGTAGATGGAATTATACTGTGGAAGATGAAACGTATCTGTTTTTTGAACCATTATCTGATTCCAGTCGTAAAGCAGCTCAATCAAGTCATAATAGAATTGCACAAAGAAAAACAGATTTAGATGTTAAAATTCCTGAAGCTTTATGGCAACATTATACATTGGGGGGAAAAGATTATATAACTGATAATGAAGGCACCCGTGAGAGACTTTTGAAACTAAAAACGCCAATGCTTATAATAACTGGTGATCATGATGTTTGTTTTCCCTTTGAGAATTGGGTTAAATTGAGTAGAAAACTTCAAAGAGCACAAATGATTTTGTTTTATCAAGCCGGCCATGGTCCACATCATCAATTACCTGAATTAACATCAAAATATATTATTGATTTTATTGAGAATGCTAATTAATCTTAAAATTTAAAAAATGAAATCAAATCAAATTTCTATAATAAGTTTACTTTTGATTCTACTTACTATTTCGACATAAGCCCAAATTGCATTAAAATCAAAAACACAATTTGCAGACTTGGGCGATAGAAAACTAGCCTATCGTTCCGTAGGAAAAGGGCAACCAATTATTTTGGCAAATCGTTTTAGAGGCACTTTGGATACTTGGGATCCTTTATTCTTGGATAAACTGGCAGAGAACTATAACGTAATTACTTTCGACTATACCGGAATTGGTTATTCTACCGGAACATTACCAACCGATGTAACGCTCGTTGCTCAGGATATTAAAGACTTAGCAGATTATTTAAAATTAAAAAGCTTCACTGTTTTAGGTTGGTCTTACGGGGGTACCATAGCCCAAGCAGCCACATTAAATTATCCGGAACGGATAACAAAAACCGTTTTAATTGGAACAGGACCTCCCGGAAAAAATGAAATGCCTTTAGAAAAAGCCTTTTTAGAAAGAGCATTGAAACCCATTAATGATGAAGAAGACGAAATAGTGTTGTTTTTTGAGCCTGCTTCTGAGTCCAGTATTAAAGCTTCAAAGTTATCACACGACAGAATTGCTAAACGATTGGATGTATCCAAAATCCCTTCCACACAAGCCGTTTTTGATTTATATTTTAAGGGAGGGTATGGTTTTCGAGAGGATAAAGCGAATTATCGCAATCAGTTAAAAACAACTAAAACCCCAATTCTTGTGATTTCCGGCGATCATGATATTTCGTTTGCCGTAGAAAACTGGTTCACTTTACTTCGTGAACTTCCTACTACACAAATCATAGTATTTCCACATACCGGTCATGCTCCCCAACACCAGTTTCCGGAATTAACGGCACAATACATCACCAGCTTTTTAGAACTTAATAACAAATAATGATGAAAAAAATAATTCAACTTCTAGTAATACTAACGGTATTGTTAGTAACATCCTGTAAAGATAATGTGGATGTTTCTTGGGATAAAACAACGAATAAAAAAGAAATTAAAATGGAAACAACTGTACAAAATTATGCTACCGACCCTAACATTGATAAAGGGACAAAAGAATTTCTTAAGGTATTAAATTCAGGAGGAACACCACTTGAGCAATTGCCTATTGCAGAGGCAAGAAACGTTTTAGTGAATGCACAAGCAGGCGTAAAAGTAGATTTAAGCGGAATTGAGGAAAGCGAAAAATCGATTACGCATGACGGATTTACGATTAAACTAAATATTGTTCGACCCGAAAACAGAAAAGAAAAATTGCCTGTATTTGTGTTTATTCACGGCGGGGGATGGGTTTTAGGTGATTATCCGACACATCAACGATTAGTTCGCGATTTAGTTGTGTCGTCGGGTTGTGTGGCTGTTTTTGTCAATTATACGCCATCTCCGGAAGTCAAATTTCCGGTTGCCATTAATGAAATTTATGCTGCTACAAAATGGGTTGCCGCTCATGGAGATGAAATCAATGTAGATGGTAAAAATCTCGGTATTGTTGGAAACAGTGCAGGAGGTAATATGGCTGCAGCAACGACGATAATGGCTAAAGAAAAAAATGGACCAAAAATTAAATTTCAGGTTTTATTATGGCCGGTAACCCATGCCAAGTTTGATACAGCATCCTATCGTATGTTTGGTAAGGACAGATTTTTAACCTCTTCGGTTATGTAATGGATGTTTGATAAATATACTACGGATGTTTCTGCTCGTACTGGAAGATTTGTGTCACCTCTTCAGGCTAGTGTAGAGCAACTTCAAGGATTACCACCTGCCTTAATTCAAGTAGCTGAAAATGATATTTTGCGTGATGAAGGCGAAGCTTACGGCAGAAAATTAGATGAAGCAGGTGTTCCGGTTAGCACAGTTAGGTACAACGGAATGATCCACGATTTTGGTTTATTAAATGCCTTGGCAGTATTGCCAACTACACGGTCTATGATTGATCATGCCGGAGCAGAACTAAAAAAGCATTTGCAGTAACAACACGCTAAAAACTAACTTTAATAGAATCAAAATGAAAACAATACATTCAAAAACCATTGTATTCGTTACCGGTGCTTTTGTGAGTAATCGCGGCTGGGATCACTGGAGAGATTACTTTGAAAAAAGTGGATACACGACCTATGCACCGGCTTGGCCTTATAAAGAAGGCAATCCTTCAGATCTTAGGAAAAAACATCCTTTACTGGATAGAAATTTAGCTGGTTTGCGTTACAAAGAAGTGGTAGATCATTATGCTGATTTTATCAGTAAACTGCCTGAAAAACCGATTCTTATCGGACATTCATTAGGAGGCTTAACGGTTCAATTGCTTTTGCAAAGAGAGTTAGCCGCAGCCGCCGTTGCCATTCATTCCGTGCCTCCCCAAGGAGTCTTTTCATTTGAATTCTCGTTCTATAAATCGCTTTGGAATCCGCTGGGTCTTTTCAGTTCCGTAAAGAAAACTTATTTAATGTCGTTTTCAGATTGGCAATACAGTTTTACAAACGGCATGAGTTATGAGGAACAAAAACAAGCGTATGAAGAAAGTGCTATTCCTGAATCGCGATTAGCTTTGAGAGATCCTTTGAGTTCCGTGGGTAAAATTGATTTTAAAAAGAGCCATAACCCTCTGTTATTTATTTCAGGAAGCACAGACCATATTATGCCGGCTCCCTTAAACTACAGAAATTTTAAGCGGTATAAAAATAATGGTTCGATTACCCGATACAAAGAGTTTGAAGGGCATAATCACTATGTTTTGGGATTGCCGAGTTGGAGAGAAGAAGCGGACTATATCTTAGATTTTATCAATAATAATTAAATAACAGGATTAACAGGATAATGGAAAGTAAAGATTACTCTAAAACGGCATTAATACTGGTGGATCCATTTAATGATTTTCTTTCGGAAGGAGGAAAAATGTATCCACTTACAAAAGAAACAGTGGAAGGAATTGATTTGGTACAAAATTTAAAAAAGCTGATCGCGGGAGCAAGAGAACGGAAAATTTTAGTGATTTATGCTCCACATCGCCATACTGATAAAGGTGATTATATGAATTGGCGTTTTCTGTCTCCTTCACATCAGGGAAGCAAAAATACAGCTTTATTTGAAAAAGGAAGCTGGGGAGCTCAGTTCCATCAGGAACTTCTGCCTGAAGAAGGCGATTTAATTGCTCAAAATCATTGGACAGCAAGTGGTTTTGCTAATACGGATTTAGATTTTTTACTTAAAATGCACGGCATTGAACGTATTGTTTTAGCCGGAATGCGAGCCAATACATGTATTGATTCAACGGCTCGATATGGAGTGGAGTTAGGCTACCACGTGACGTTAATTAAAGATGGAATTGCGGCGTTCAACTGGGAAGAAATTCGTGTTACTGTTGAAACTACTTTTCCAAATTATGGGCATGCAATGCTCTCTACAGATGAGTTTATAAACTCTCCGAAACAATGACTAAAAGACTACTTAAAAATTTTAAGAAAATGGAAAATCAAGCAGAAAAAACGGGCTATACCTATGGAACAAGTCAAATTGCAAAATCTCCTTTCAGTTTAGAGGAATTGAACCTTTTACAACAATCGATGCTATTTGGTGAGGAAGATATTAACTATCTTAAAATGAGTTATGACATTTTAAAAGATAAAACAAGTGCCATTCTTGATGTTTGGTATGGATTTGTAGGTTCTACGCCTCAATTAGTTTATTTTTTCGGAAATAAAACTACCGGTGAACCGGAAGGGGATTATTTAGCACGAGTTAGGGTTCGGTTTGAAATGTGGATTTTGCAAACCGCAACCGCTAATTATGATCAAGATTGGTTAAACTATCAATATGAAATTGGTTTAAGACATTATACATTAAAAAAGAATAAAACAGACAATGCTACAGCCGTGCCCATCGTAAACTACCGATATATTCCGGCTTTGACTATTCCGGTTACGACAACATTAAAACCCTTTTTGGCTCAAGAGGGAGTAAGCAATGACGATGTTGAAAAAATGCATACTGCTTGGCTCAAGACTGTTCTTTTACAATCTATTCTTTGGGGGCAACCTTATATGAAAGAGGGCGAATTTTAGTTTTTGGTTAAATTGGTTAAAGCGGGATTAAATTCCCGCTTTTTTTAGGTGATGTTTTGAATGGTTTACACTATTAATAAAAGAATTTTACGGAACTATATTTTTATTATTATCAGTTTTTTTAATTTTTTTTAAGAATTATTTAAAATAATAAGCATACTACTTTTTCTAACTTTTTTTATTGTAATTTATTGATTTTTAATAAATTTAACCTTTGATTCATATCTCATTTCTGCCGAATTATTATTTTCAAATCCTCATTTATTACTAAATTATAAGTTTAATAACCATGACTAAGGTTTCACTTATTGTTTTTATATGGTTTCAGGCTGTTTTTTTACTTCATGGTCAAAAGGGTTTTGAGCAATTAGGAAAGTCTGACTTGACTCGAATTGAAAAAGAAATAAAACATAAACTTGAGCTTGGCAGTAAATTTTTATACCTTCCAGAAAGTCATAAAGCAGATATAGATAGTGCGACTTATTATTTTGATGCTGCTTTAAAACGTTCTAAATACATACGAAACATTGAGTTAGAATATGAAACTTTGTTTTATTTTGGAGAAGTTTGTTATGAAAGGAATGAATTTGATAAAGGCAATGCGTATTATAATAAGATCATAAATCATTACAAAAAAACAAACCAGAAGGCAAAAGAAGCCAAGATTTTGTATTCGATGGGTTGTAGAATGTTTTTTCAAATTCCAAAAGATAAAATAAATTATAGCGAAATAGCTGAAATTTTTAACCGTTCCGCCAAACTATATGAAGAGTTGAATTTAAAAGTTGAACGTCTAAATTCATTAATTTACATAGGCGACATTTCTCTTAATGAAGGAAAATTAGAATTGGCAAATATTCAATTGTTGGAGGTATTGGACTTATATAAATCGATAGGTCATCAAGACCTTCATCATACGTATCGATTATTATCTGTTACACATCAGCTTAGTGGTAATTTAGACAAAAGTCTTTACTACGCTCTTGAAGCAGTAAAAAGTGTTGAGAAGAGTAATAATAAATCGTCAACGTTTTATTATTATAAGCAATTAGCTGATATTTATATGGAACTGCAATTGTATGAGAAGAGTATTGAATGGTATAAGAAATCTAATTTGATAAGTCAAGATAAAAACATTTCCTATTATTACAGGTCAGTTGATTTAATTAGTAAATGCCTGCTTAAACTTGGAAGAAATCAAGAAGCGTTGAACTCAATTTTAGATGCTGTTAAGAAATATCCTCCGCAAACATCTCATAATAAAGCGATTATTTATTTGGTATTAGGGAACTACTATAAAACAATTAAAAGATATGATTTAGCCGAAAAAAACTACACATCCGCTTTATTCTTTTTCGAGGAAATAAAAAACGATATTTATCCTAAAATACTTTCTCATGCTTATATTGAAGTAGGTAGTTTTTATATTGAACAAAAAGAGTATTTAAAAGCAAAAGCAATCTTGGAAAAAGCGTTAGAAATTCCGGAAGGAATAACCGGAATTTCATCCCTAAGCGACGCCAATTTGATGCTTTTTAAAGTTGATTCTGCACAAGCAAATTATCCATCAGCCATAAAATATTATCAAAAATATAAAGCATTGAATGACTCTGTTTTCAATGAAAAAAAGAGCAAACGTATTGAAGAGTTACAAGTGTTGTACGAGACAGAAAAACAAAAAAAAGATATCGATACTCTTCAAGACTTAACTACTTTTCAAATGACAAAATTAGAGCATTTGGGCAAGTCATTAAGTCTGATTATTGGTGTTTTAGTTTTGTTATCTGTCATTTTTCTATTATTGATTAAAAGTTATACAACCAAACAAAAGAGCAATAGAATGTTGATAAGTCAAAAAGGAGAAATCGATCAGAAAAACACCAGTTTACAAAAATTGGTTTTAGAAAAGGAATGGTTGTTAAAGGAAGTTCACCACAGAGTTAAAAACAATCTTCAAATTGTTATGAGTCTTTTAAATACGCAATCTCATTACTTAAAAGATAATGCCGCTCTAAATGCTATTCAGGAAAGTCAACACAGAATATATTCCATGTCACTTATCCATAAAAAACTGTACCAAACCGAAAATGTAATCGCCATCAATATGGAAATTTACTGTAAAGAAATGATAGAATATTTTAAAAATACATTTGATATTGGTCAGCGAATTCAATTTATGATAGATGTAGAGCCCATTGAACTGGATAGCTCACAAGCTGTACCATTGGGGCTTATATTAAATGAGGCTATCACCAATTCTATCAAACACGCATTTACGAATAAGAACAACGGAATCATTACCGTAACCTTTAAACATTTAGATAATAATCGCTTACAATTGTTTATCAAAGACAACGGGATAGGAATTTTAGAAAATAGCGATGATATGAATTTTCAATCGCTCGGCATGAAGCTGATTAAAGGGTTTAGTGAAGATTTGGATGCAGAATTACACATAAAGAATGACAATGGGTTACTCATCAGTCTTAATTTTTTATACAATGAAAAAATGGCGGAAGTGTTAGTTAACCAAGTTTAAAAGAGTTTGTTATGAAAACACAAGACAAAACTACAGAACCTACAATGAAAATTCTCATTGTAGAAGATCAATTTATTGAAGCTCATGATTTGCAATTGATTCTTGAAAAATCATCTTATCTGGTCATTGGAATTGCTCGTTCGGTTAGCCAGGCGTTGGAATTTATAGCCAAAGAAAAACCGGATTTAGTATTTGTAGATATTTTTCTGAAAGGCAATGAAACAGGAATCGATTTAGCTAAAAAATTGAAAGAAGAACATATCGGATTTATCTTTTTATCAGCCAATTCAAGTAGAGATGTTTTAGAAGAAGCCAAAAAAACACAGCCCTATGGATTTATAGTAAAACCATTTAGGGAACAAGATGTATTAATCACGTTGGAAATAGCCTGCTATCGTCACCATCATGGTATTGAATCGCATTTGCAACAAGAGAAAATTTTGACAGAAAGCATTGATGCTATTGGATTTTCGTTATTAAAATGGGAGCAGGCATTGGAACAATTAGCTAAAATTTTACAAACCTATTTACCATTTGATTATATGCATGCTGAATATAAGGAGAATGATTATAATCCGATTGGCTTACTCAGAAGAAATTTTGATAACTATGAAATCATTGATACAAATAAATTTTCCAACATTACGGGCGTAAAAAAACAAGAATTATATGATTTAAAATCAGCGTTACAGCAACATGATCGCCCACATATTTATGACGGAGACAACTTTAAATCACTATTTCAAAATTCACCCAAAACTCGATTAGTTATCCAAACTTTTGCTATCAGATCTTTACTTTCGATACCGGTAAAAATTGATGAAGAAAGTATTTTCAATTTTTTATTTTATAGTAGAAATGCCGATTGTTTTACAAATCAGCATTTATTGCTAATGTCTAAACTCGAAGGTGCTTTAGGCAAATTTGTGAGAGAAATGAATACTTCACAAAAAATACTACCCGAAGTTACTGTTGAAAAAAAGAAGTTGGTTGTTGTGGAAGAAAAATTTGAAGGATTTGATTCCATGGTGGGAAAGAGCAAGGAAATCATCTCGGTTTTTGATTATATAAAAAGAGTTGCACCCTCTGATACTTCTGTGTTGATTTTGGGAGAAAGCGGAACCGGAAAAGAAAAAGTAGCTCACAGTATTCACAATCTGTCTAAAAGAAAAGATAAACCGTTAGTGGTTATTAATTGTGGTGCGATTCCGGATAATTTAGCCGAATCACTCCTTTTCGGTCATGAAAAAGGTGCTTTTACAGGGGCACTTGACAAACGAATCGGCAAATTTGAAATTGCCGATGGCGGAACCATTTTTTTAGATGAAATAGGGGAGCTGCCTGTTAACCTTCAGGTTAAATTATTACGTGTGCTTCAGGAAAAAGAAATTGAACGAATCGGCGGAAGAGAACCCATAAAAGTGAATGTCAGAATTATTGCCGCTACTAATCGCAATCTAGAAGAAGAGGTAGCTTCGGGACGGTTTAGACTTGATTTATATTACAGACTTCATGTTTTTCCGATAACCGTTCCTACTTTGAGAGAACGAAAAGAGGATATCCCGAGCTTGGCTACTCATTTCATAAAAACATTTAGTGCGTTATCAGGAATTGAACCGCCTAAGTTATCCGATTTTGCTTTGGAACAAATGCAGTCGTATCACTGGCCCGGAAATATTCGGGAACTGGAACATGTAATCCAACGAAGTATATTGTTGACAGAAGGAAATAGCATAAAAGAAGTTCAATTTTCAACACCACCAAAAACAACATCGGATGAAAAACCACAGGAATTTATAATCAAAACAATTCATGAGAACGAACGTGATTATATTACGTTTGTTTTGAAAAAATGTAAAGGTAAAGTTTCAGGAGCCGGCGGTGCAGCGGAAATTTTGAATATTCCGGCATCAACCCTGAATTCAAAAATGAAAAAATTGGGAATTAAAAATCGATTGTTTTAGTAGAATAACCGAATTATTTCTTAAACATCGGTAATGGATTTAATGGATGTTTGAATAAATTTCGAGCTATTTTTTTTATCAAAAACCAATGAAAACCTGAGTTTGGCAGACTTTTTTTAATCCAGTTTATTTCTTTGGAAGGAATTCCGAATGTGATAATCCCCAAGGAAACGTCAATCCAATCTGCCTTTCTGAAGATTTCTACACTTGCATATCGGCCATTTTGGTAACGATTTATTTTATGATGCCAATAGATCATTTCGGAAATTTCATCCGTCCATTCTTCCTTGTTTGATGCAATTAGAAAGCTCTTAAGTTCTTGAATGGAAGGCTCTAAATAATCAATGGTGTGGGCAGTCCAAATTCCAATATCGTGAAAAACAGCAGCAATGGCATATTTTTCTTCATTACTTTTTTGATTATCAAATAGAATACAATGTAAGAACACACGGCAAACGTGGTTTTTATACCGGTGATAATCCTTTCCAATTACTTCTTTATAAGGAATTATTATTTCTTCTATTCTTTTGTATGAATGTTCCATGATTTAAAAATTATATAAATCATTTTAAAAGTACAAATAGGGAAGACCGAATCGCCTTTTTTAGATTTCTCGTTTTGTGACCTTTGCCCACTGTATCTTCTACTAAAAGAATATCACCTTGAACAAATTTTCTACTTTCACCTGATGACGTTTCAATTTCAATTTCGCCATCTTGCAGGATGATGTATTGCCGGTTTGGTGCTTGGTGAAAATCATAGTCATAATCCGATTTTACTTTTCTGAAAACGATGCCGATTGCTTCTTCCATTTCAGACAAAAAACCAATACTTCCTTTATCATAGAGTTTCTTTTTGACTTCTTCAAAATGGCTTTCACCGTTTTCATCAGCATAAATTCGGGTGATTTTTACATATTCCATTATTTAGATTTTAAAATTTAAAAACGAAAGATGCTTATGGATTTATTCTGAATCTCCAAGCATCTTAGTTAACAATAACAACCAATCATTACTTCTGATTTTAGAGCGATTTAAACCATTCCACAGCTAAATCTAAATCTTGTTGCGTGAGGCTATGACTCGTGTTTAAGACAAAATCACTCACGTAGAATCCATTCTTTTTTAATTGGATGACATACTCGTCAGTTTCATTTAAATCAACCGTCGGATCCATTTTTCCTGAACTCAAAAAAACAGGTGTTTTGGAAAGATTCGGACTATTTTTATTTTCTTGAAAAGGTTTCATCGGACGAAACAAAATGGCTCCGCTGAAAAAATTAGGATGAAGTAGTAAGGTGGCTCCGGCAATATTAGCTCCGTTAGAATACCCTAATGCAATAATTTTAGAGCTATCAAATTGTTCTTCTTTTGCCAGATTTTTAATAAAAGAAACCATTTCATTTGTTCTGAATTCCAAATCTTTTTCATCAAAAACACCCATTCCTAACCTTTTGAAAAAGCGAGGCATTCCGTTTTCTAACACATTTCCTCTCACACTTAAGATGTTGACATCGTTTCCAAAACTGTCTGAAAGCGGAATCAAGTCTTCTTCATTACCACCCGTTCCGTGGAGCAATAACAATGTTTTTGCTCCCGGATTTCCTGAGGGTTTGTATATATATTTCATCGGTTGAAAGTCCATAACTATTTAATTTATTTTTACTAAATGTGCTTCAATTTCTGATCGCATTGATTCGTATTGTGGGGGTAATTTTAATTCTTTACCAAGATTTTCCAATGTTTCATCTATCATAAAACCCGGATTGTCTGTTGCAATTTCAAATAAAACGCCTCCCGGTTCCCTAAAGTATAAAGAATGAAAGTACTGACGATCAATTTGAGGTGTTATGTTGAACCCTTTATCTTCGATGACTTTTCTAAAATGCATCAAGCTTTCATCATTATTTACACGAAACGCCACATGGTGAACAGATCCGTTAGCTACATGACCTCTTTTTTCTTCTTCTAATTCAACTAAATCCACTATCGCAGCATTTTCAACGGCAGAAGTTGCATAGCGATAACGGTTTACTTCTTGGTCAATAAGCTTATAACCAAAAATCTCCGTCAGAATAGCCGCTGTAGCTTTAATATTATTCAATGTCAGCGTTATATTGTGAAATCCTTTAAGGGCAACATCAGCCGTAATTTCATTGGTTTCCCAGGCTTTTCTTGTATCGGATGTTTTTGATTCGATTAATTCTAATTTTAATCCATCCGGATCCAAAAAAGTCAAGTATTTTTCGCCAAACTTTTCGGAAGGCTTGTTGTAGATCACGTTGTATTTTTCAAAACGATTTACCCAAAAGTCTAAACTTCCTTTTGGTACAGAATAACCAATTTCTGTAGCCATTCCGGAACCTTTTCTTCCTTGTTGAATTCCTTCTCCCCAGGGGAAAAAGGTTAATATGGTTCCGGCACTTCCCACTTCATCTCCAAAATAGAAATGATAGGTTCCCGGATCATCAAAATTGACTGTTTTTTTTATAAAACGAAGTCCTAAAACAGTTGAATAAAAATTAAAATTACGTTTGGCATCACCGGCAATTGCTGTAATGTGATGAATGCCTAATATTGTATTTTCCATGATAGTTGTATTACTAATTAATAGAACAAATTTACAGCCGCTACTTGAATAATCCCGTTAACCTAGATTAAGAAATATTTTTGACGACTATCTTTTAAAATTTAAATTGAGTAGTGATAACACCGACTACTGTATTTTTTCCGGTACCGGATTCTTCAATGAATTTTCCGGCATTAAAATAGGTTGCTTCTGCTTTTAGCAATAAATGAGCTGAGTGCTGATAAATGAATTCTGTGGTGAATTGTGAACCAATAAATTTTTCTTTTGACTCTTTGCCGGTGTAAATTAATTGAGTGTTGGGAGCATAAATTCCATCATTTTTGCTGAATCGCCAAAAAGCATCGTAATCAATAATCCACACAATTTTTGGATGAATTTCAAAATCGATCGAAGGATGAATGTCAAACAAATTGGATGGACCAATTAATGCCGCTTGTCCAAAATACGCTCCTTTTGGAAATAAGGGATTAAATGTTTCTATCGATTTATCATTATACGATTTGTTTCCCGAAATAATTTCAGATTTCAGACCTACTTTAGGGCTATATTTTATGTTTTTAAATTGGTAGGAAGTGTTAGAAGAAATTGTCCATGCTTTGCTATTCAAATCACCTACTTTTCCAAATTGAAAAACGCCTTCAAAATCATAATTCCAATTCCCGCTGTTTTCCCATATTCTTAAGCCGGTTGAATGTCTTGTTTCTTTGCCACTTCCATCATCGTAAACGACTTTGTTTTTGTATAATCCTAAATAATATACATCTATATTGGATAAGATTGGGCTTTGATTAATTACAGTATAACTTCCCCAGAATTTTGTATCTGAATTCAAATGATCATCCATTATTTTTGATTGATTAATGACGGGAAAAGCATAAAATAAATCAGATTTGATGTCTTTTTTATTCCATATTATTTTCATTCCATCAAAGGCTAACCGGCTGTTTGGAACTTCTCTCACGGCAATTAGGCGTTGACTTCCGTATGACAATTCTTGCCGACCGACCCGAAAAAGTAGCTTTTCCTTTTTATCTGGAGAAATAGTTAGATCAAGAAATGCTTGGTGAATATCCAACGGATTATTTTCTATTACATTAGGATTGATTCTACTATTTGCATTGCTACTTTGTAATTGGAAAAATAGCCTGAAATGAGAGGTTTGAAAATCGGCATGAGCTAAATATCGTGAAAGAATATAACCGTCTTGGTCATCGGGAACATCACCCCATTCCTCATTTTTGATGTTAAAATATTGAAATCGAACTTCTCCTCCAAAAGAAATATAGGCTGTTTTGCTGTTGTTTAAAGGGGTAAATTTCAGTTTGTCATAATCTGATTTTAAAGTATCCGTTTTCAAGTAACTGAAATCATCTTTATACCTCAATGATTTAAACAAAGGCGTTTGCTGAGCCAACGAAAGACTGAAATTAAGAATTACTATGATTACTTTGAAATGCATCTGCACTACTTTTTTTAAAAAAATAATAATCCAACGAATATTTTCCGGCACCGGTTACTAATAAATACAAAAAACATATACTGTACATAAAGGGAATGTCTTTCATGGCAATCGGATCATTTCTATGAACTAAAAAGTAACCGGTTAACGTGATACATAGTATAGGAATTGTAGCAAATCGGGTAAACAATCCTATAATAATAAAAAGAGGCATTATAATATTGGCTCCCACTGCAAAAGATTGGTTTATGCTATCCGGTAAACCTATCGGATTAGGAATAATTTCGACAGATTCAACCCCAATGCCAATTTTTTTTAATCCATGAGCAAACACTAATTGTAAGGCAATTGCAACCCTAAAAATTAACAAAGCAAAATCGTTGAAAGGTCTTTCAGTATTCATTTGCATTAGAATTGCTACCGCTTTTTTCATAATTATTTATTTTGATATCCTCCATAAAAATTAACAGGACTCCATGCCGGAATGGCTTTTGGAGTTTTAGGAGCATAGATTGAAAATTCATCACTTCCATACACAACTTTTCCACCAAGAATTGTTAGTACAGCCTGAATGTTTTTTATGTTTTCTTCGTTTGTTGTAAAATAATCATCAGAAAGAATACAGAGGTCAGCTAAAAATCCTTCTTTAATAGTACCTCTATCTGTATGTAAATTGACGAGTTTAGCACTTCCCTGCGTGTAAAGTTTTAAAGCAGTAATGCGATCTAAACGGTTGTCATCACGCATGTGCTTTGTTCTTCCAACAGATTTTCCGGTGGTTAACCAATACAAACCCACCCAAGGATTATAGGAGCTTACCCTTGTACCGTCTGAACCCATTCCGACTGTGATGCCTAAATCCAACATTTTTTTGATAGGTGGGGTGTGTTCTGCGGCTGCTTTTCCGTATCTTTTTATAAAACTTTCAGCCTGATAAGCCATTCTGTGTTGAATGGCAATACTTCCTCCCAATGCTTTTAATTGTAGTAAATTTTTCTCTGAAATTGTTTCAGCATGATCCAAAAACCATCGTAAACCATTGATCGGCGTTTCGTTATTTACTTCTTCAATGACAGTTAAAAAACGCGTAATACTTTCATTGTAGGTAGCGTGCAAACGGAAAGGCCATCTGTTTTTTACCAATGTTTCAATAATTGGTTTTAACTGGCTTTCCATAGCTGAACTTAGTTCAGGTCTTGGGTAATCAAAGTTTTCAAAATCAGCAGCAGTACTCACCAGATTTTCACCACCGCCTTGAACGAAATATTCAATTTGATCAAACCTACCGAATGATTTCACCATTTTTTTTTCAGTATTGGCTTCACAAAAACCACCAATTTCTACTTTGGAAATCCAATTCTTATAATCAATCAATTCGCTCCCCGGTTTTTGAGCAAACAGATAGAAGGGGAGTCTTAGTGTAAGTTCGCCATCCTGATTTAGTTTATCAGTAATGCCATAATCATCCGGATAATTTTGAAATCCACCACCGGCATCCATTACAGAAGTAACACCGAGTCTATTCATTTCTAACATAAATAATTTCGTAGAATTACGTTTTTCTTCGGGTGATAGCTCCGGCAGTTTAGCTAAATTGGAATAAAGTATAAAAGCATTTGGCTCTGCAATTAATAATCCTGTAGGATTACCATTTTCATCTTTTTGTATCAAACCACCTTTGGGATTATCCGTTTCTGCGGTTATCCCTAATTTTAAAAGACCTGATTTATTTAGATATGCATGTCCGTAAAGATGCAACACAAAAGTTGGAACATCACCGGTTGCTTCGTTTATTTCTGCCAATGTGGGCAATCTTTTTTCTTCAAATTGATAGGCACTCCAGCCTCCAACCACACGAACCCACTGACCATCAGGAGTTCTTTCTGCTTGTTCTTTTAGCATTAGCAAAGCTCTCTTTAATGAAGTAACACCATCCCATCGCAATTCGGTATTATAAAACCGACCCCCTCTGATTACATGGGAATGACTGTCAAATATTCCGGGTATGATGGTTTTTCCTTTGACATCAATGACAATTGATTTTTTGTCTTTATATTTTAAAATTTCTTTATTACTGCCTACAGCAACAATTTTATCGTGATTTATTGCGATGGATTGTGCTTTTGGATTTGCATCATCTAACGTAACAGCATTTGCATTTAGTAGGAGTAGAGTGGCCTTTTTTTGAGCCAAAACAGAGATTGTGCTGCATAGAAATAATACTAAAATAAATTTTTCATTTAGTGTTTTCATACTTAGTTAGTTTAATAAAAGTCGGGGAACTTAATCCCCGATTCTTAATTAATGTTTTATCACTGCACGGGAATATTGTATTCCAATGCCATATGAACCACCATATTTTACAACTAAATCGGTAACCGCTTTATACGTTTCACCTCTTGCCCAATCTCTCTGTAATTCTAAAAGATATTGCAACGAGGTAACGGGTCTCGCTCCGGCTTGCACCATTCGGGTCACAGCTTGGTCATGGGCCTCTTTGCTAACATCACCACATGCATCGGTAATAAAATAAACAGTATAACCGTCATTGATTGCCGAAAGCACAGGACCAACAATACAAACACTTGTCCATAAGCCGGCAATAACCAATGTTTTACTGCCCTTAGAAGTTACTGCTTTATACGCGTTCACATCTTCCCAAAAATTCATCGTTGTACGGTCAATATAGTTTGAAGTTGCTTTGGGATAAAATTCTTGTACTTCGGGAAAAACAGGTCCACTAAAAGATTCTTCTGCAACGGTTGTTACAACAGTTGGTACTTTAAATATTTTTGAAGCACCTGCCACTAAAGCAACATTGTTGCGTAATTGGTCTATACTGATTGAAGTGACAGGAAAAGCCATTTGGCTTTCATGATCTACTAAAACTAAGGAATGGTTCTTAGGATGTAATAGTTGAGGACTGGGTTTTTGTGAAAAACCGATTAACGATGTTAAAAATAATACACTTGTTACAATTAATTTTTTCATGATATGACTAGTTTTAAATTAAAAATTCATTTTAAATAATTTATTTTTGTGATTTGAAGGATGGTATTCAAACGAACTTCTTCGCAAAAAAAGCACCTTTTGTTTCTAATTTTTTTATTTTATGTACATCCAAGG
>QFCS01005129.1_pt1 | contig 40585 bp, 41 predicted proteins | sample 3576561 | NCBI WGS metagenome assembly QFCS01 | reverse complement strand
TGTCTAGAGGCGTCTTGAGAGCGGAGCAGGATGCGGCGCCTGCGCGCACGGTTCGCACCCGTTGCGCCCGGGAGGCTGGGGTCAGCGCCCGGGCCAACTACGTGGCTCTGCCTTCAATGGCTGGACGCGGACAGGCACGAAAGCGGCGAAAGCCGCCGGATCGGGGCGTGAAAGCGTCTGTCCTGTCCCGGAAGAGCGCTCCCCTCGCCCAAAATCGCCGCTGATGGCGCGCCGTGAGGCGACGCGCTTTCCTCTCGCACAGGGAAGCGAACAATACCCATTGCGCCTTTCGGCGCGCCACGCCCCTCATTGATGAGGGGCACAACAAAAGCTCACCTCGCGCAAGGCGCGAGAACGATAACGTGTGCGTCAATGAACGTGGCTGTTTGAAAATTGAATCGGAAGATGACGACGCGGGACAATCCGTATCGTTCGACCGCGTCTAACGCTGCACGCGGATGCCGAGCATCACAACCGTCGCAGCCGAGTTCGCGCCGCTGACCGAACTGTCCAGCCAGTCATGACGGACCTGCGCCTTGAGCTGGAAGGTACGCGACAGTTTGTAGACCAGATCGCCTTCCACAAAATAGCGGCGGTCGAAGCGCGTGCCGTCATAGTCCGATGTCCCGGTGCCGATCTTCGCCGTGCCGATCAGCCAGCGGCGGAAGGCATGATCCACCTGCAGCGAATAATCGCGAGAGATCACGCCCGAGACGCCGGGCAGCGTTGTCTCGTCGATGGACGACGTCGCGGCGAGCGTTACCGTGGTCAGGCCCGATGCGGTCCAGATCAGCGAGGCGCTGGTCAAAAGCCCCTTCATGTCGGTGAGCCGCGGGTCCTGATAGGTGCGCAGCGAATAGCCGATTGCGGCTTCGCCGGTCAGCAGCCGCGAGAACTCGAACGTGGTGCCGGCCTTGACATAGCCGCCGTTGGAATCGCGCAGATATCCCGAGCGATCGGCCTTCACATCATGCAGGCGCGTATCGGCCTGCACTTCGCCGAACGGTTTGACGCCCGGCATCAGATCATAGCTGACACGCGCGAGCCCGCCGAACTGATTGAAGTTGCGGTCGTCGTTGGTGAAGGTCGAACCATCGGTGAGTTTCGATTCTTGATAGGTCGTGCGATCGGCAAGGCCGGCGACCGAAACCTGCAGGCGGTTGAAATCGTGCTCGATGCCGGCGGTGCCGCCTACACTCGTCGCCAACGGATACTTCGCAAGGCCCGCCTGAATGTTCGGCGAGCCCGGATTATCGGTGAACACACGCATCCGCAGTTCGGTGTTGATGCGGGTGTCGCGCGTGGCGTCGATGCGACCGGTGATCTTGCCGTTGAAGCTCGGCGTGTCGATGTTGGTCGGCACCGGCCCTGCTGTTCCCGGTGGTGATGGGAACGTGGTGCCGTATCCGGTGAACGAGCCGCGCAGATCGGCGATCAACGAGTGGCGCTCCCAGTCCGATGCGATCAGAAGCTCGGGCGAAACCGTGTAGAACGCCGAACCCTTCGGCTGGTTCATGCGGCCGGGATTGGTGTTGTAACCGCCCCAGAGTTCGACGGCGGCCTTGGTGAGAAACGTGCCGGTGTGAAAGCCGACATTGGCGAACGGATCGTCCTCCACCTTCAGGCGGCGGCGCGGCGGCTGGCCGGGAAATGTCCCCGCCACCGATGGCGACACCGGCGCCGCGACTTTGGCTTTGAGCGGAGCAGGCGGCGGATTGCCCGGACCGACGACCTTCGGTTTCGGCGCGCCGGGATAGAGCTTCGGCTTCTTGCGTGTGCGGTTGAGCGAATCGAAACCGCTGTCCGACGCGCCGGAGGCTGGCAACGTTCCATAAGTCGGTATCGCACCGATGCGGGACGGCGCGCGTGGCTCGCGCCTCAAGCCATCATCGTCCGGCACAGCTTGCGCGGTCCGGCGCAGCAGCGACTGCTCGCGCGGCGCGAAGCCGCCCTCTGTCGGGTTCAGCATGTTCGGCGTCAGGGTCTGCGCGGAAGCAGGCTGGCACAGGAACAGCAGCGCGCACGCCGGCAGCGCGCGCCATCCAGACGCACGCCAGCGATGGTCCCAAACCCGGACAGGCTGCTGCGAGCCGCACACGTTTCACTCGTTTCCCGGCTCCGGAACAGATCTGGAGCCGCGCCGAAAACCGAACAAATTCAGGCAATTGCGGCGGACAGGCCGCCGCGCGGCGCACCTCGAAACGCCGTTAACAGAGTTAAAACAATTATGGTTAACGGGGAGTTAGGCGGGCCGGAGCGCGTCGCTTCAGCGGAGGCGATGTGCTAGGTAAACGTCCCGGAGCCGACGCGCGCAGCGCGCCCTCCCCGCTCAATTGGAACCTGACATGGCCTCTTCAACATCGCGGACAGCGACCCCTTCCGCGACCCGCGCCGCATCAGCCGCGGTCGAGTCCGCGCTGCGCACCCTCGATGCGGAAGCCAGCGGCATCACCGCGCTGGTGAACGCCCTGCAATCGGACCTCGGCAGCGCGTTCGACGCAGCAGTCGATCTGGTGCGCAATGCCAAGGGCCGGCTGATCGTCACCGGACTCGGCAAGTCCGGCCACATCGGCAAGAAGATGGCGGCGTCGTTCGCCTCCACCGGCACCCCCTCGTTCTTTGTCCATGCCGCCGAAGCCAGCCATGGCGACCTCGGCATGATCACCACCGACGACGTCATCCTGGCGCTGTCGTGGTCCGGCGAGACGGCCGAACTGAAGAACCTCATCAACTATTCGCGCCGCTTCCGCATCGGTTTGATCGCCATGACCTCGGAGGCGAACTCCACCCTTGGCGCCGCCGCCGATGTGGTGCTGACGCTGCCGAAGGCGCGCGAAGCCTGCCCGCACAATCTCGCACCGACCACATCCTCGGTGATGCAGCTCGCGCTCGGCGATGCGCTGATGGTCGCCCTGCTGGAAAGCCGGGGATTCACCGCGCTGGATTTCGGCGCGCTGCATCCTTCCGGCAAGCTCGGCGCGATGCTGAAATTCGTCCGCGACCTGATGCACAAGGACACCGCGCTGCCGCTCAAGCCGCTCGGCACCAAGATGTCAGAGGCCCTCGTGGAAATGACCTCGAAAGGCTTCGGTTGCGTCGGCATCGTCGATGCGCGTGGCGAGATCGTTGGCATCGTCACCGACGGCGATTTGCGCCGTCACATGCGGCCCGACCTGATGGCCGCGAGTGTTGACGAGGTCATGACGAAGAATCCGAAGACCATCGGCCCTGATCTGCTCGCCAGCGAGGCGCTGGAAATCCTCAATGCCTCGAAAATCACCGCACTGATCGTCACCGACGGCAAGAAGCCGGTCGGCATCGTGCATCTGCACGACATCCTGCGCGCGGGCGTGGCGTAACGGCGAGGCTACGCGTCCGGGAAACGCGCCGCATTCGGCTCAAGCGGCAGGTCCAGTCCGTTGGCGAAATAAGCCACTGTCCGGTAGAAGCCGCAAAGCTGGACGACTTCCAGAATCTTCTCGTCGCTGTAGTGTGCCTTCAGATGATCGAACTCGCTTCTCCGCCATGTCGCGCGGTGATGCAGCGCGTCCACCGCGGCGATCAGCGCCTGCTCGGCTGCGTTCCAGCAGGCAGCGTCGGCAGGCTCAAGCACGGTTGCGCGGACTTGCTCATCGGTGAGACGGGCCGCAGCCGCGAAGAATGCGATGTGGACACCCCATTCGTATTCACATCGCGTCAGCGCGCAGGTGCGATCGATCACAATCTCCCGCTCGCGCAGCGTCAGCGGCCCGCGATCCAGCAGACTGCCTTTCCTGAACTTGGTGTAGGCCCGCACGCTGGTCGCGACGGTCCGGAACAGCACCAATGGCGGCACACCCGGCGGCATGATCGCATCAAACTGCTCCTGAATGTCCGGGGCGTAAGGCGGCTCCAGCGGCGCGATCCGTGACATCTTCAACTCCTGTGCTACAATATTGATAGCGACATGCTACATTTTTAATAGCAAAGGGCAAGAGGCGGATGGGGGCCAAGGCTACAAAGACGGACGCAACCAAATCGGTGCGCGGCTCGGTATCCGGCCGCCCGATCATGGCGCTGCTCGATCTTCTCGGGCGGCGGTGGACGCTGCGGATTGTCTGGGAAATGCGGGACGAACGGGCGCTGACCTCGCGCGAACTGCGCGCCGCCTGCGACGACGCTTCGCCAACCGTGATTCAGGCGCGCCTCGCGGAATTGCGCGAGGCAGGATTTGTCGAGAAACGCGAGGCCGGCGGCTATCGCCTGACCCCGCAGGGCAATGAACTGCTCGGCACGTTCATGCCGCTCCATCGCTTTGCAGACAAATGGAACAGGGCCTCAAACGCAAAATGACGCAGCGCGAGGACTAGGCGACATCCACCCGCAGGCTCGCGCCATCCGCGCTGACGATTTTCACGCGGCTGCCCGACGGCGCGTCGGGTCCCGACACGCGCCAGACCGTATCGTCGATTCGCACCGTCCCGACGCCATCGACAATCGGCTTTTCCAGCGTGAACACGCGCCCGACCAATCCTTCCGCGCGCTTGTTGAGGAAGGGATTGTCGGTCGGCTTGGCATTCCTGCCGGAGTAGTAGCGCCACAACGGCACCATCGCTATGGACAGCGCCGCGAACGCGATCACCTGCGCCTGCCATGACCAGGCGATTCCGAACGACAGCGCACCCACGATCAGGGCTGCGAGGCCAAGCCACAGCATGAACACGCCCGGCGCGAAAGTCTCGATCGCCATCAGCACGACGCTGAGGATCAGCCAGTTCCATGTCCCGAGTTTGGCAAGAAGGTCCACCATCCGATGCGGTCCTTATGTGGTCGAGCGCGGAGGCGTGGTGTTCGGCACGCTCGGCGGACGGCGCGACGCCGACGCGGCGGCAGAGGCCGCGGTTTCGCCGAAGGTCGCCTTAGCGATCTCGCCGATGCCTGCCAGCGAGGCAAGCATTCCGGTTGCCTCGATCGGCAGCATGACGATCTTCTGGTTCGGCGACTCCGCAAGCTGGCCGAACGCCTTGATGTACTTGTCCGCGATGAAGTAGTTCAACGAGGCGACATCGCCGCTGGCAATGGCGTTGCTGACCATTTCGGTGGCGCGGGCTTCAGCTTCGGCGGCGCGCTCGCGCGCCTCGGCGTCGCGGAATGCGGCTTCGCGGCGGCCTTCCGCCTGCAGGATCTGCGCCTGCTTGGCGCCTTCCGCGCGGAGGATTTCCGACTGGCGCTGACCCTCGGCCTGAAGAATGTCAGCGCGCTTGACACGCTCGGCCTTCATCTGCCGGCCCATCGCCTCGACCAGATCGTGCGGCGGTACGATGTCCTTGATCTCGATGCGGTTGACCTTGACGCCCCATGGCGACACGGCGGCATCGACCACGCGCAGCAGCCGCTCGTTGATCTCGTCGCGATGCGACAGCACCTGATCGAGGTCCATCGAGCCCATGACCGAACGGATGTTGGTCATGGTCAGTGTGACGATGGCCTGATTGAGGTTGGACACCTCGTAGCTCGCCTTGGCGGCATCGAACACCTGATAGAAGGTGACGCCGTCCACCGTCACAGTGGCGTTGTCCTTGGTGATGACTTCCTGCTGCGGAATTTCGATCACCTGCTCCATCATGTTGACCTTGCGGCCGACGCGGTCGAAATACGGAATGATGAGATTGAGGCCCGGTCCCAGCGTGCGGGTGTATTTTCCAAACCGTTCGATCGTCCAGTCATAGCCTTGCGACACGGTCTTCACGCCGGCGAACAGCGTGAGGATCACAAGCAGCAAAAGCGCAATCGCGAAAATATCGAAACCGGACATTGAAAACTCCCTGCGGGTGAATGAGCGCGAGGCTTGGCGCCAGTCTAACACAGGCGCGCGACAACCGCTCTTGCTCTTGAGCAATTCTTGGTCGGGCAAACTCAGAAGCGGGTTCAAACCCTTGAGGAGGCTCAGACCGTCAAATCCAGCCCTGCAGTTCGCGCAAAACGATCTGGCGGATGACATCCATGCCTTCATCGCTGTCGTTCAGGCAGGGAATAGCCGAAAATTCCTCACCCCCGGCATGGCGGAAGATGTCGGCATTCTCCATTGCGATCTCTTCAAGGGTCTCGATGCAGTCCGCCGAAAAGCCGGGGGTTACGACGGCAATTCGCCGCACGCCGTCCTTGGCCAACTGCTCGACCGTCGCGGCGGTGTAGGGCTTGAGCCATTCCTGATAGCCGAACCGTGATTGGAAGGTGAGCATCAGGCCCTTCTGGTCGAGACCCATGCGTGCGCGAAGCGCATTCACCGTCGCGACGCACTGCGCCTGATAGGGATCGCCCTTGTCGATATAGGACTGCGGCATGCCGTGGAACGAAGCAACGATGGTTTCCGGCTTGAACGGCAATGTCGCCAGATGACGCTCGATCGAAACCGCGAGCGCCTCGATGTAGACCTCATCGTCATAATACGGTGGCGTGAACCGGACGGTCGGCTGCGCACGCATCTCCTTCAGCGCGCTCGCGACCTTGTCGACCACCGTGGCCGAGGTCGAGGCTGAATACTGCGGATAGAGCGGCATCACCAGAATACGCTCACAGCCCTGCGCGGTCAGCGCATCAATCCGCGACTTGATCGACGGATTGCCGTAACGCATGCCCCAGTCCACGATCACATGCGTCTGGTCCGAGATGGCGGCCGCCAGTTTCTCGGCTTGCGCGCGCGTAATGGTTTTGAGCGGCGACTCGTTCTTCTCAAGGTTCCAGATTTTCAGATAGTCCTTGGCCTTCCTGGCCGGACGAATCTGCAGCACGATGCCGTTGAGAATGATCTGCCAGATCAATCCATTGTTCTCGATCACCCGCGGATCGGACAGGAATTCGCGCAGATAGACGCGCACGCCCTTCGCATCGGCCGTGTCGGGCGTGCCGAGATTGACCAGCAGGACACCGACGCGCGCGGACGATGTCTGCGCGGCGGAACGATGGGCATCGAGGGGAATGACCGCTGTCATGATCCGTGTGGCATCGCGCGTTGCGAAAATCTTGTCAAGGCGAGCGTGATCAGAAGCAGGTGACGCGCTCCGCGGCAATGTATCCCAGCAGCAGGCCGGTGCCGAACAGCAGCACCAAGGCCGCCGCGCCGAACTCGATCCCGCGAAGCAGGACAGCGCCGCCGCCCTCGCGGCCGGCGGCGAGACGGGCGGCAAGTCCCTTCGCCGACACCGCGATGATGGCAATGGCGGACACCGTGATTGCCGTGCCCAGCCCCATCAGCAGGGTTGCGGCGACACCCGTCCAGAACAGGCCCTGCGCCAGCGCGAACACCAGCACGAGGATCGCGCCGGAACAGGGCCGGACGCCCACAGTCAGCACGGCGCTTAATCCGCGCGACCAGCCGCCGGGACCGGACAGTTCACTCGGCTCCGGACCATGTGCGTGGCCACAATGTTCGTCATGAACATGACCGGCGTGGTCATGATGCGCATGGTCATGATCGTGATGGACCGCGCGGGCATGTGAGTGATCGTGAGAATGATCGTGGTGGCCATGGTCATACGCATGACTTTGAACATGGGCCATGGCCGGCGCCAGTTGCGGCGCGGAGCGATAGACCCCCAAGGCACGGACAAGACCCCGCCCTTTGGTCCAGACCAGCCGCGCGCCGAAGGCCGCGATCAGACCGTAGCTCGCGATTTCGATCACGCGCTCCGCACCGCACATGGTCTTTGCAGTCGCGTTCAGCAGCAGCGCACCGATCCCGACAATCGCAATCGCCACCAGCGCCTGCATCAGGGCCGAGGCGAACGACAGCACGATCCCGCGCCGCGCCGTCTCCTCGTTGGCGACGAGATAGGACGAGATCACCGCCTTGCCGTGCCCGGGGCCTGCGGCATGGAACACACCATAGGCGAACGAAATGCCGAGCAGGGCCCATACCGCGCTGCCATCGGTTTTCGCCGCGCGAATGGTCTCCGACATCTGGAGATAGAATTCAGATTGCTTGGCGAGCAGCCAGCCGATAATGCCACTCGCCTGCGGCTCGGCAGCCGCACCCTTCGGCGCGCCAAACGGATTTTGCGCGAGAGCTGCATGGATGGCGCTATCGAGATAAAGCGCCGCGACCAGCGTCAACGCGACGGCGGCGACTTGCCCCCAGACGTCATTCCGGGATGCGCCGCCCGGCGCAGACGCGGAATCGATTCTTCTTACGATTCTGGATTCCGGATTCGCTCGCGATGCGCGCGCGCCGGAATGACGGCTATAGAACATCAAGGGCAATCCACCGTGATCTTGTTGGCGAACATCGCGCCGTAATTCGAGTTGTCGCCGTTCAGGAACGTCTGCTCGTTCATGGTTTGCGCCTGCGCGCTGCCGTCGGTCGGACGCTGAAAAGCCAGCTTGCAGTTGGCCGGTGCGCCGACCAGCGTCACCGGATCCTTTTCATCCAGCTTGAAGTCGATGAAATAGGACGGATCGAACACCTCGACCGCCAGCGCCTGCGTTTTGAACGGCGTCCTGAAAGGCAGGGTGAAATGCAGCGTCAGCACCGAATCCTTGTAGTCGAGATAGTAATCGACCGGATCGCTGAACTTCTCTTTCTTCTGGCTGCCTGCCGCGCCCGCTTTCGCAAACGTGAAGAAGGCATATTCCCTCAGCGACTCGACGTTGGTCTGCGCCAGCGGCTTCAACTCGTCTCGCGTATAGACACCCTTGGTCTTGCTCTCGATCCCCTGCAACGCATAGGTCGAAAACATGTCGTCGAAGGTCCATGCGTGGCGCACGCCGGTGACGGTACCGTCCGGCGCATAGATCAATTGGCTTTTGGCCGTGATCCAGACATGCGGATGGGCCTGCGCGACGTTGGCCATCAGGGTGAAAACAGCTACTACGCAAATACGGCTAACAATCCGACGCGAGAATCCCGCGGCGCATGCGATCAGCCCCCTCTCCCCGTTGGGGAGAGGGTTGGGGTGAGGGGCTCTGGATGTCACATCTGAAATCCGAACCCCCTCACCCGGATTGCTCCGCAATCCGACCTCTCCCCGGCGGGGAGAGGTGAAAAAGAGGCCGACCGCTCCTGTTAAATGAAGCATCGAAATGCTGGAGTTCAGGCGCTTCATCTTCACGCCGCTTCGGGTTCGTTGAGCAGGCCGCGGCGGCGCAGCAGCGCGTCTGGCTCGGGCTTGCGTCCGCGGAACGCAATGTAGGCGTCTTCCGGATCGCGCGATCCGCCCGACGAATAAATGTCGTCGTGCAACCGCTTGGCCACGACCGGGTCGAAGATGTTGTGCGCTTCCTCGAACGCGCCGAATGCATCCGCGTCCATCACCTCGGACCACATGTAGCTGTAATAGCCCGAGGCGTAGTGATCGCCGGAGAAGATGTGGCCGAACTGGGTCGGGCGATGGCGCAGCGCGATTTCCGCCGGCATGCCGATCTTCTCCAGTTCCTGCTTCTCGAAGGCACGCACGTCGGTGATCGAGGTCGCCGGCTGGGTGTGGAATTCAAGGTCCATCAGCGCGGAAGAGACGAATTCCACCGTGGCGAAGCCCTGATTGAACTTGCGCGCGGCGATGAAACGCTTGAGCAGGTCCTCCGGCAGCGGCTCGCCGGTCTGGTAGTGCCGCGCAAATTTCTGCAGGACCTGCGGCTGCTCCTGCCAGTGCTCGTAAAGCTGCGAGGGCAGTTCGACGAAATCCGTAAACACGCTGGTGCCGGACAGCGACGGGTACATCACATTCGACAGCATGCCGTGCAGGCCGTGGCCGAATTCGTGGAACAGCGTGCGGGCATCGTCCGGCGAGAGCAGCGACGGCTGGCCGTCGGTGCCCTTGGAGAAATTGCAGACATTGATGACCAGCGGCGCGACGTCACCGTCGAGCTTCTGCTGGTCGCGCAGCGAGGTCATCCACGCGCCGGAGCGCTTTGAGGGCCGCGCGAAGTAGTCGCCATAGAACAGCGCCTTGTGATTGCCCTTGGCGTCCTTGACCTCCCAGACCCGGACATCCGGATGCCAGACCGGGATGTCCTTGCGCTCAAGGAAGGTCACGCCGAACAGCCGGGTCGCCACATCGAAGGCGGCGTCGATCATGTGGTCGAGCGCGAGATAGGGTTTGATCGCGGCGTCGTCGAAATTGGCGCGGCGCTGGCGCAGCTTCTCGGCGTAATAACGCCAGTCCCAGGCGGCGAGCTTGAAGTTGCCGCCCTCCTCGGCGATCAGCGCCTGCAGCGCGTCGCGGTCCGCCATGGCGCGGGCGCGGGCCGGCTTCCAGACCCGCTCCAGCAGGCCGCGCACGGCCTCCGGGGTCTTGGCCATGGAATCTTCCAGCCGGTAGGCGGCGAAACTCGGATAGCCGAGGATCTTTGCCCGCTCCTCGCGCAGCTTGAGCACCTCGAGAATAATGGCGTTGTTGTCGTTGGCGTTGCCGTTGTCGCCACGGGCGGTGAAGGCCTTGAACACCTTCTCGCGCAGGTCGCGGCGGGCGGAATCCTTCAAAAACGGCTCGACGAAGGAGCGCGACAGCGTCACCACCATCTTGCCCGGCATCCCGCGTTCCTCGGCGGCAGCCTTGGTCGCGGCGACAAAACTGTCCGGCAGACCCGCCAGATCGCCTTCGCCAAGCTCCATGGTCCACTCCTGCTCGTCGCCGAGCAGATGATGGCTGAAGTCGGTGGAGAGGTGAGCCAGCCGCTCGTTGATTTCGGCGGTGCGCGCCTTGGCTGCCTCGGAAAGCCCCGCGCCGGCGCGGTGCAAGCTGGTCCAGGTCCGCTCCAGCAGCCGCGCCTGCTCGCCCGTCAGGTTGAGCGTAGACGCCTTGTCGCGCAGCTTGGAGACGCGGCCAAACAGCACAGCGTCCATGCTGATCGGATTCCAGTGCCGGGCCTGCTTCAGCGCCACCTCGGATTCGATCTTGAGAAGCTCCGGGTTGGAGTGTGCGCCCACGAGGTCATAGAACACCGCCGACACCCTGGAGAGCAGCTTGCCAGCCCGCTCCAGCGCCGTGACGGTGTTCTCGAATGTTGGCTCCGCCGGATTGGCCTTGATCGCCTCGATCTCCGCCGTGTGCTCCGCGAACGCCTTGTCGAATGCGGCCGGAAAGTGCTCGGGGCGGATTTCGGCGAAGGGCGGCGTCTCGAACGGCGTCTGCCAGGGGGCCAGCAGCGGGTTTGCTTGGGAGGCGGCGGTCGATTCTGACATTGCGGGGCCTTATTTGCAGCGATTTTCAGGTGCTTCTCTATACCATCGGGTGGGGCTTTTTTGCGCCCTTAACCCTTGATCGGGGGCACGATTTCACAGAGATTGCGACCCGAAACGGGATCACAAAGTCATGAACGCCAAGAAGCTCGAAGCCAACGCCCGCGAAATCGCGTGGCCCAGTGTCGTCACCGTCCTCAGCGCCGCCATCCTGATCGGCGCCGAGGTGTTCGGTGCGGCCTTCGCTGGCGGCTGGGCACTCGCGATCCTGTTCGGCCTCAGCGACACCGCCGCGCACATCGTGCAGGCCGTGCTTTTCCTGATCGGCGTCGCGATCATGATCGCCTTCGTACGCGGCGCGCAGCGCGTCGAGCCGTTCACGCGGAAGATTTAAGGCCGCACCCCGAAGATCTGAGATCCCGCTGCGCCACAGGCGCTTTTCGCACGCTGAAAACTTAACGCGCGTTCATCTTTCTCGCCGTTCGTTAACGCAAGCGCGACATTTCGATCACGTCATGGGGAAAGTTGTCTCGTGGCGCAAAAAATACTTGCGAACCAGACTCAAAACTCATATTTCCACGCTTGCCCAATTTCGCACGTGCCTGTGGTCGTGTGTCAGTCGGTAGGTATCCGGACAAGAGGCCGGACAGCCGCCAAGGGGACGAAGAACCGAGGGTCGCTTCAGTCGTGAGACTCAAGAGGCCAGCATCTCTCTCAAGGGATGCCGTTGAAGGTGACTTCTCTCCTTGCAACCGTGACTGGCAGCCGGAGGCGAACCGGCGCACCCCGCTCTCAACGGGGGACGCGACTTAAAGCAACGACGGATCGGGCTTTTTTGGTCTCTACCGGCATTCCACCGCCGGCGCGGGCTACTGAAAAGGCTTGTCCTTCATTGCCAGGTGTGCGGGCGGGAAAATCCCAACCAATCCACGGCAGCACAGTTTGGTTTGAGTTTTAGGCTCTGTCGCGTCTCCACAGTGCGGCACAGGCCTATCGCTCATCCGACATCATTTTTGGACGTCCCGTCGCTGGGCGTTTGGGAGGGTGCTATGACCGATCGTATCCAGGAATTCCTGCGCAACCGCCGCAGCGAGGGCCTCGACACCGAGCCGTGCCTCGTCGTCGACCTCGAAGTCGTGCGCGACAACTACCAGACCTTCGCGAAGGCGCTGCCGGACTCCCGCGTGTTCTACGCGGTGAAGGCCAACCCGGCGCCTGAGGTGCTGTCGCTGCTGGCGTCGCTCGGCTCGTGCTTCGACACCGCGACCGTCGCGGAGATCGAGATGGCGCTGGCTGCCGGTGCGACTCCGGACCGCATCTCCTTCGGCAACACGATCAAGAAGGAGCGCGACATCGCGCGCGCCTTCGCGCTTGGCATCCGCCTGTTCGCGGTGGACTGCGCCGCCGAAGTCGAGAAGATCTCCCGTGCCGCTCCCGGCGCGAAGGTCTTCTGCCGCATCCTGTACGACTGCGCCGGCGCCGAGTGGCCGCTGTCGCGGAAGTTCGGCTGCGACCCGGAGATGGCTGTCGACGTCCTCGACCTCGCCAAGAAGCTGGGCCTCGAGCCGGTGGGCATCTCGTTCCACGTCGGTTCGCAGCAGCGCAAGGTGAAGGCGTGGGACCGCGCGCTGGCGATGGCCTCGACGGTGTTCCGTGATTGTGCCGAGCGTGGAATCAACCTCACCCTAGTCAACATGGGCGGCGGATTCCCGACGAAGTACCTCAAGGACGTTCCTCCGGTCGTGCAGTACGGCCGGTCGATCTTCCGTGCGCTTCGCAAGCACTTCGGCAACCAGATCCCGGAGACCATCATCGAGCCGGGCCGCGGCATGGTCGGCAATGCGGGCATCATCGAGACCGAAGTCGTTCTGATCTCGAAGAAGAGCGACGACGATGAGAACCGCTGGGTCTACCTCGACATCGGCAAGTTCGGCGGCCTCGCCGAGACGATGGACGAGTCGATCCGCTACCAGATCCGCACGCCGCACGACGGCGCGGACATGGCACCGTGCATTCTCGCCGGCCCGACCTGCGACTCCGCAGACGTGCTGTACGAGAAGGCGCCATACCCGCTGCCCGTCACGCTCGAGATCGGCGACAAGCTGCTGATCGAAGGCACCGGTGCGTATACGTCGACCTACTCGTCGGTCGCCTTCAACGGCATCCCGCCGCTGAAGACGTATCACATCTGAACAGCCTCCACTGAGGCTTGACTAACCGGACGCCGGCTCGCCGGCGTCCATCCCGTCACATCGCTGTTTGCTGACAACACTCCGCGGCATGTTCGCCGTCTGGAGTGGGGACTGACGTGCCATGACTGCTGTTTGGAAAAAGACCGCGGCCCTCACCCTCGATGCTGCTCCGTTCGCGATCCGTGCGGAGCGGACCTCGGACGTCGTTGCGCGTGAAGCGCTGCTGGATGCGAGCTTCGGCGAAGGCCGTCACGCGCGCACCTGCCAGCGCCTGCGCGACGGACGCATGCCCGCCGAAGGCCTCGCCTTCACGGCGGTGCGTGAGGGTCCGGTGTCCCGAATTCCACGTTCGCATACCTCGCAGCAACTTCCTGAGCGAACGTGGAATTCGATCAGGACACCGGAAAACCTAAAGTGTGCGTGTGGCTATTGTTCCGGAAATTCCCTTGAGGGAGTTTGCAGCAGGCATAAGGGGAATTTCCGGAACGCCACACGCGTGGTCGGCACCGTGCGGTTGTGGCACGTCAGCGCCGGGGGCATCCCCGCGCTGGTGCTCGGCCCGCTGGCCGTGGATGCGTCATGCCGTTCGCTCGGTGTCGGCGCGGCGCTGATGGAGCACGCCCTCGCTGCAGCCAGGACGCGCGGCCATGGCGCGGTGATCCTGCGCGGCGATCCGGCCTATTACAGCCGCTTCGGTTTCTCGGCGGACAAGACCGGCGGGCTCGCCCTGCCCGGCCCGTTCGAGCGCGAGCGGCTGCTGGCGGTCGAATTGCGGGAAGGCGCGCTGGACGATGCCTTTGGCATGATCGTCGCCACCGGCGACAAGGCCCGCCGCCCGCGGGCGCGCGCCGCCGGAAAAGCTCGACAGGTTCTTGTCCAGGCCGCTTGATTTGAGCGCCGAGACCCGGCATTGCGGGGCCTGAAACAAGCCCCGCAATTGCGTTGTCACAAGGAAAAGACCGATGTCCCGCCGCCTGATTTCATCCGGATCGCCCTTCGAGAAGATCGCCGGCTATAGCCGCGCCGTGGTCGAAGGCGACATGTGTTTCGTTGCCGGCACCACTGGCTACGATCCAGTCACAAAGGTTCTTCCGGAGGACGTGGCCGAGCAGACCCGCAACTGCTTCAAGGTGATCGCGAGTGCACTCAAGGAAGGCGGCTTCGAGATGGCCGACCTCGTGCGCGCGACCTACTACGTCACCGATCCCAATGATTTCGATGCGGTGTTTGCCGTTTGCGGCGAAACGCTCGGCGACATCCGCCCGGCAGCGACGATTGTTGCCGTCACCGCGCTCTACAAGCCCGAGATGAAAGTCGAGATCGAAGTCACAGCCAAGCGCCGTTCATAATGCGCCGCAGCTAATCACGCTGCTGCGGTTGCTCATGCGCTGGAAATCATGACGCACCGCAACCCGATACCGGCCCGCCTGTCTTTCGGCTCTGGCATCTTCCGACCAATGTCTGGGATGCCAGAGCTTGTGAGCCGTCCCGAGACGCTTCATACTCTCCCGCAAGCTGGCTGACGCCGGACGATCCCAAATCGCCCGGCGGCAAGACACGGCATCGTAGAGGGAGAGAACATGACCAAGACCATTCCGGCCCTTGTGGCCGCATTTGCGCTTGTTGCCACGTCCACCGTCGCATCCGCCCAGGTTGTGCTGAAGGCTTCGCATCAATTCCCCGGCGGAAAAGGCGACGCCCGCGACGAAATGGTTCAGATCCTCGCGCGCGAGGTCAACGCGGCCAATGTTGGCCTCGAGATCAAGGTGTTTCCGGGCGCAAGCCTTGTGAAGGCGCAGGAACAGTGGCGCGCGATGCAGCGCGGCCAGATCGACATCTCGTCGTTCCCGCTGGACTATGCGTCGGGCTCCGAACCTCAGTTCGGCGCGACGCTGATGCCGGGACTGGTCAAAAATCATGACCACGCGCTGCGCATCAACAAGTCGCAGTTCATGAAGGACATCAAGGACGTCATCAACAAGGCCGGCGTCGTGGTGCTCGCCGACGCCTGGCTGGCCGGCGCCTTCGGCGGCAAGGACAAGTGCATTCTCGAACCCGACGACGCCAAGGGCCTGAAGGTCCGCTCGGCGGGCGCGACATTCTCCGAAATGTGGGCCGGTGCCGGTGCCTCGATCGTCTCGATCCCGTCCAACGAAGTCTACAACGCCCTGCAAACCGGCGTCGCCAACGGCACGGATACCTCGACCGGCAGCTTCGCGTCCTTCCGCCTGTATGAGCAGCTCAAGTGCGTGACCGCGCCCGGCGACAACGCCCTGTGGTTCATGTACGAGCCGCTCCTGATGTCCAAGGCCTCGTTCGACAAGCTGAATGATGTCCAGAAGAAAGCTGTCATGGCAGCCGCCAAAAAGGCGGAAGACTATTTCGCGGGCGAGTCGAAGAAGCTCGACGAAAAGATGATCGACGCCTTCAAGAAAGCCAACGTTCAGGTCGTGACCATGACCGCGGAACAGGCGGACAAATGGCGCAAGATCGCCGCCACCACATCGTTCAAGACTTTCAGCGACAAGGTCCCCGGCGGAAAGAAGCTCATCGACGAAGCGCTCGCCGTCAAGTAGGCGGCGGCGGTGGATCTGTTCCTTAACGGCGTCCGGCGGCTGTCGCAGGTCAGCGGGGTCATCTCGACCCTGCTGATCCTGATTTCCGCGCTTGTCGTCTGCCAGATGATCTTCGTCAGATCGGTGCTGGGCGAATCCTCGATCTGGCAGACCGAGTTCGTCACCTTCGCCCTGATCGCCGCGACCTTCATCGGCGCTCCGTACATCCTGATGACCCACGGTCATGTCAATGTCGACCTGCTGCCGCTGGTGCTGCCGCAGCGCTGGCGCGTGATCCTCGCCTTCGTCGCGTCGCTGGTCGCGCTGGCGTTCTGTCTGGTGCTGTTCGTCAACAGCATCGACTGGTGGTACGAGGCCTGGATCACCGACAAGCAAACCAGTTCGATCTGGCGGGCGCGGCTCTGGATCGCCTATCTGCCGGTTCCCGTCGGCATGGCGCTGCTCTGCCTTCAATACATCGCCGACATCCTCGCGCTCGCCACCGGCCGCGCGATGCCATTCGGCCTCAAACCCGAGGACCGGCTGTGAGTCCCCTTGTCATCGGCCTCATCATCTGCGCCGTCACCTTCTGCGTGCTCGCCACCGGCATTCCCATCGCATTCGGAATTGGCGCCGTCGCGCTGGCTTTCATGATCATCTTCGATGGCATGCGCAGCATCAACTTCCTGACCGAAACGCTGTTCGCCGGCCTTAACGATTTCACCCTGGTCTCGATCCCGATGTTCATCATCATGGGAGCGGCGATCGCATCGTCGCGCGCGGGCAGCGACCTCTACGAGGCGCTGTCGCGCTGGACTCACAAAATCCCCGGCTCGCTCGTCGCATCGAATCTCGGCGCCTGCGCGATCTTCGCAGCGCTGACCGGCTCGTCTCCTGCGACCTGCGCCGCCATCGGCAAGATGGGAATTCCCGAAATGCGGCGGCGCGGCTATGACGCCGACCTCGCCACCGGGGCGATCGCGGCGGGCGGCACGCTCGGCATCCTGATTCCGCCGAGCCTCACCATGATCCTCTACGGCATCGCGTCCGAGACGTCGATCGGACGGCTGTTCATCGCCGGCATTATTCCGGGATTGCTGCTCACGGCGCTTTTCATCGCGTGGGCGATCTTCCTGAGCTGGAAGCGCGGCACGCGGCTGATCGACCACGACCGCATCTATTCGCTCAAGGAAAAACTCGAGCTGATGCCGAAGCTGCTCCCGCTGATCGCGGTGATCATCGGCGTGATCTATTCGCTCTATGGCGGCATCGCCACGCCGTCCGAAGCCGCCGGTGTCGGCGCAGTTCTGTGCATCGTCATGGTGATGGCGATCTACCGGATGTGGCGTCCGGCGCAGGTCTGGCAGATCCTGCGCGACGGCATGCGCGAATCCGGCATGCTGCTGTTCATCATCGGCACCTCAATCCTGTTCGGCTACATGATGTCGAGCCTCTATGTGACGCAGTCTGTCGCGGAGTGGATCGCCGGCCTCGAGATCAATCGCTGGCTGCTGATCTTTTACATCAACGTGCTGCTGCTGGTGGCGGGCTGCTTCCTGCCGCCGGCGGCGATTATCCTGATGGCGACGCCGATCCTCGCACCGATCGTTCACAATGCCGGCTTCGATCCGGTGTGGTTCGGCGTCATTCTCACCATCAACATGGAACTGGGATTGATCACGCCGCCCGTCGGCCTGAACCTGTTCGTGATCAACGGCATCGTTCCCGATGTACGGCTGCCGACGATCCTGAAGGGCGCGTTTCCATTCATGCTGCTGATGGTGCTTGCGATCATCCTGATCAGCATATTTCCGGGTCTTGCGACCTGGCTGCCCGACCGCGTTATGTGATTGCCGCAACCCCGGGACCGCAAGCGTCCGGTTGACTTTCCGGCCGCCTGTCCTAGCTTAAGAACATCATGTCGAACGCCCGCAACAACTGCTTGTTGAACCGCGCAGGCCGCCTTCAAACTGGAAGGTAGCCCGGACGGCTGCGCGTGCGCGCCGTACCGGGATTTGACGTCCATTACCCCGAAAATCAGTCCGTGACGGAACCCGCGCCAGGCGCGGGCCTGTTGCGTTGTGCATCCCGAGACAAATGATGGAGACATTCATGGCGACCTATCTGCAGCCCGCGCTGCCGCCGATTTCCCTGCGCATGTGCGACGCCGATCGTCTGCGCAACATCGCCGAGGCCGCCTCGGACAAGTATCCGCAGACCACCGATTTCCTGGCGCGGGAAATCGAGCGCGCAGACATCGTGCCTGACGCACGGCTGCTGCCGGGACTTGTCACCATGGACTCGGATGTGACCTTCCGCGACGACATCAGCATGCAGGAACGGTCCGTCACGTTGGTGTATCCGGAGGCCGCCGATGTGGACGCCGGAAAAATCTCGATTCTGACGCCGATTGGCGCGGCGCTGATCGGCCTGTCGGTGGGACAGACCATCGAATTCCAGACGCCCGGCGGCCGCTGGCGCTCGTTGACTGTGCTCAAGGTGAGCCAGCCCCGATAACGAGCCTCATACGACAGCAATATGAACATCCCGGCGGCAAAAGCATCGTTGCCGTCCCCCTTCAGTTGCCGTAGTTCTTCCCGCGCGGCAGCATTTACCCTGTGATCCCGGAGTTTTCATTTGAGCAAGTTCCCCGTTTACGCGCGCATCACCGGCCCGATTGTCATGGTCGGCTTCGGCTCGATCGGCAAAGGCACCCTGCCGATGATCGAGCGGCATCTCGACTACGACAAGTCGCGCATCACGGTGATCGATCCCAAGGACGAAGGCCGCAAGGCCCATTGCGAGAAGCACAATGTGCGCTTCATCCAGCAGGCCGTGACCAAAGACAACTATCGCGAACTGCTGACGCCGCTGCTCACCGAAGGCGGCGGCCAGGGATTCTGCGTCAATCTGTCGGTCGACACCGGCTCCACCGATATCATGGAGCTGTGCAACGAACTCGGCGCGCTCTATATCGACACGGTCAACGAGCCGTGGCTCGGCTTCTATTTCGATGCATCGAAGGGGCCTGAGGCACGCTCCAACTACGCGCTGCGCGAAAACACGCTGGCCGCCAAGCGGGCGCGCCCTCCGGGCTCGACCACCGCCGTCTCCTGCTGCGGCGCCAATCCCGGCATGGTCTCGTTCTTCGTCAAGCAGGCGCTGCTGAACGTCGCCTCCGACCTCAAGCTCAATGCGCCGCGGCCCAAGACCAAGGCCGAATGGGCGGACCTGATGCGTCAGGCCGGCATCAAGGGCATTCACATCGCCGAGCGCGACACCCAGCGCTCGAAGAAGCCGAAAGAGCCGGATGTGTTCGTCAACACATGGTCGGTGGAAGGCTTCCTGTCCGAGGGTGTGCAGCCGTCCGAGCTTGGCTGGGGCACCCATGAAAAATGGATGCCCGAAAATGCTCACACCCACGAAGCGGGCTGCGGCGCTGCGATCTATTTGATGCAGCCGGGCGCCAACACGCGCGTGCGTACCTGGTGTCCGACCCGCGGCGCGCAATACGGTTTCCTGGTCACCCACAACGAGTCGATCTCGATCTCCGACTATTTCACGGTGCGCGATGCATCGGGCAAGGTGATCTATCGGCCGACCTGTCACTATGCCTACCACCCGGCGGACGATGCCGTGCTCTCGCTGCACGAAATGTTCGGCCGCGCGGCCAAGATGCAGGAGAAGCATCATATCCTCGATGAGAACGAGATCGTCGACGGCATTGACGAGCTTGGCGTGCTGCTGTTCGGCCACGACAACAATGCCTACTGGTACGGCTCTCAGCTCTCCATCGAGGAGACGCGCAAGCTCGCGCCTTACCAGAACGCCACCGGCCTGCAGGTGACCTCCGCCGTGCTCGGCGGCATGGTGTGGGCGCTGGAGAATCCGAACGAAGGCATTGTCGAAGCCGACGAGATGGATTTCGACCGACTGCTGGAAATCCAGATGCCGTATCTCGGGCCGGTGAAGGGCTACTACACCGACTGGACGCCGCTCACGGATCGTCCAGGCCTTTTTCCGGAAGACATCGACACCAGCGATCCCTGGCAGTTCAAAAACGTGCTGGTGCGGTAAGGCGGCTCGCGCACAGTTTGCATCGTCGTCATGGCCGGGCTTGTCCCGGCCATCCACGTCTTTGAGTTGCGTTTCGGAAGATGCCCGGCACACGCGCGCTGCAATCCGCTCCCGCGTCCCGATTATTGCTTGATTGGCTCGCCGGTCTTCTCGGCAGGCGCTGGCGGCAGCGCGGGTTTCGCGCCTGCCTTCTGGGCATCCGCGTCGGGCCGCGCCGGCTCCGGCGCAGGCGTTGTCGGACGCGTGCCGCCGGGCTTCGATTCTGCCGGTCCATCACTCTTTCCGGCCGGTACTGAAGGCTGCGTATCCGGCGGCTGCGTGGCTTGCGCAAAATGAATCTCGCCCCGCGATGCCAGTTGCATCAGCGAAATTCCAGACAGTATCAGGCCGCCCGCAATCAAGACCGCTGACAGAACGAGATCGGTTCGATTGGCTCGCTTTTTGTTCGGAGTCATCTCCGCACCCATTGATAGTCCTTCCAAAGGAGCCAACGGATGCTCGAAGCGATGGTTCCGGCAAATGCCTGAACGCGCGTTTGTCGCGCTCAATGAGTTGTGAAGGAAAATATGGAACCGGCCGGGACCCAACCGCGCGGGTCAGTCCTTGGTGCTGACGTCCCATGTCGCATGGCGGACACCCGGCCTGCGCGCGAGATCAGCCGTGACTGCGTCTAGCTCTTTCGCGTCGACTGCCGTGCTCACCAGCGTAGCCACGATCTCCACGACATCTTCAGCACGTTCGATGACATTGACGTCGCTGACCGGATACTTCGCCGCTTCCAGCTTCTCGACCAGAAGATCGCGCACGGCATCCATAGATGCGGCATCGACCGTGAGCCTGATTTCGTAGGTCGCTTCCGATGCGCGCTCGTCCAGCGGGCTTCGGTTGATGGCGTTGACCAGCGGCCGCAGCAGCGTGTTGCCAGCGAGAACAAACGTCGTCAGCGTGACCGCCTGCGCCAGCATGTCGGCGCCCGCGCAGCATCCAACCGCCGCAGACCCCCACAATGTCGCCGCCGTATTCAGGCCGCGGACATTCATGCCTTCCTTCATGATGACACCGGCGCCGAGAAAGCCGATGCCTGACACCACATAGGCGATTACGCGCACGGCACCATCGGCATCGGCAAGCTGCATGGCCAGATCGACAAATGCCGCGGCGCTGACCGCGACCAGCACGTTGGTCCGCAGACCTACCGTGCGCAGGCGATACTGGCGCTCGGCGCCGATCAGGGTGCCGAGCACGAACGCAGCCGCCAGACTGACGAGCGTATCGAGAAAATCATAAAACTGAAATGTCGTCAGGAATCGCATGACGACTGCTTACCCATTAGAGGGTAAGCAGTCCAGCGTCGCCGTCCTCTGTCGCGAAAGCAAGCAGCGATCCCTTCGCATTCCACGCCAGCGCGGCTACCGGCTCGCCAGCGTTCCTGCGCACGAGAATTTCCGCGCCATCCTCGATCCGCACCATCAGGATGGTGCCGTCGCTGTAACCTGCCGCGAAGACTTCTTCCTTTGGATTGCATGCGACCACCGTCGCCTTGGCCTGCAGCGGGGCGAGCATCAAAGGCTCCTTGCCCATCGGACCGTCCTTGCTGGCGAACGGCCAGAGGATCACGCTGTCCGAACCGGAGGTGGCGAGGAATTTTCCGCCCGCGCTCCATGACATCGAGCGCACACGGGCAGGATAGCCGGTCATCCGCATGTGACGGGAGTCAGCCAGCCGCCAGCCATGCAGCGCGGATTCATGCATCGAGGTCACGAGAAAGCGGTTATCGGCGCTGAAGGTGACGCCGAGATGCGAACCTTTCCACTCAAGAAAATCCGGCTTCGCGCCCATGTTGGGAAACCACAACGTCACGCCGTTGTAATGCGCCACCGCGAGCCGTACGCCCTTCGGCGCAAACGCCAGACCGCCAACGGTCGAGGGCACATCGAGCGATTTCTCATCGCCTTTCGGATTGCGGACAAAGGCCGTCTTTCCGGCGGACCATGCCACTGCGCCGTCCGCATGGAGCGCGACGTTGTCGATCCAGCGCCGTTTCGGGTCGGTCGCAAGGGTTTCGACCTTCGACTTCGCGTCCAGCGCTACCAGCTTGCCGTCATCGCCGCCCATGATAATGCGCTTGCCGTCAGACGCCGAGCACAGAATGCCGCCGCCATGCACGGCGATGGCATTTGTCTCGCCGCCGGTTGCCAGCGTGACACTTTCTTCCGTGCCGACGAAGGCGGCGATATCGCCGAGGAAATGCACGGCTGACGCCGGCGCGTTCAACCCAACCTTGGTGACGCGATCTGTGACGGAGACGATGGAAGCCTCTTCCGGAGGCAGGCCGAACTTCGACATCACGCGATGGTCTTCTCAAAGCCTTCGCGGATCGCCTGTTCGGGCAATTCGCGGCCGATGAACACGACGCGGCTTTCGCGCTTCTCGTCGTTGCGCCATTTCCGCTGGTGGTCGCCTTCCAGCATCATATGAACGCCCTGGAACACGTAGCGGTCGTCGTCGCCCTTGAAGGACAAAATGCCCTTCGAGCGCAGGATCTTCTCGCCGTCCTTGGCGACCAGTTCCTGCAGCCAAGGCATGAACCTGGTCGGGTCGATCGGCTTGTCTGTCCGCAGCGACAGCGACTGCATGTCCTCGTCATGATAGTGCTTCAGACCACGTCCATGACCGTGGTCATGCCCGTGATGGTGATCGTGGCCGTGGTGATGATGCTCGTGGGTGCAGTTCTCGTCATGGCAGTGATCGTGGTCATGATCGTGACCGCCGTCTTCGAGAAACTCAGGTTCAATTTCAAGGATACGGTCGAGATCGAATGCGCCGCGCTCCAGCACATCGGACAGCGCAACCTGCGCGCGCTGGGTCTTGTGCAGAGTCGCGTAGGGGTTGATCGCGCGAATGCGGGCTTCCACTTCCGCCAGTTCCGGCTTGGTCACAAGGTCGGTCTTGTTCAGCACGATGACGTCGGCGAAGGCGATCTGGTTCTTGGCTTCCGGCGCATCCTTGAGACGGTCACTCAGCCACTTGGCGTCGGCAACGGTCACCACCGCGTCGAGCGCGGTCTTCTCGCGCACGTCTTCGTCCACGAAGAAGGTCTGCGCCACCGGGGCAGGATCGGCGAGACCCGTGGTCTCGAGGATGATGGCGTCGAACTTGCCCTTGCGCTTCATCAGGCCGTCGATGATGCGCACGAGGTCACCACGCACGGTGCAGCAGACGCAGCCGTTGTTCATCTCGAACACTTCTTCGTCCGCGCCGACGATCAGGTCGTTGTCGATGCCGATCTCGCCGAATTCGTTGACGATCACCGCATATTTCTTGCCGTGGTTTTCGGACAGGATGCGGTTGAGCAGCGTGGTCTTTCCGGCACCGAGGTAGCCGGTCAGAACGGTCACGGGAATCTTGTTGGCGGCGGCTTCAGACATGGAAACTCCAGGCGGATCATAAGCGCGCCCGGCGGCAGGGTGGCCCCTGCCCTAGCTCGACAGCGCGCTGGTCAGGGCCTTTATATTGTGCCGGACCATATCAATGTAAGTGGGGGCAGGTCCCTTTTCGCCGGTCAGGCTGTCCGAATACAGCGTTCCGCCGACGTTCGCCCCGGTCTCGGCGGCGATCCGGCGCATCAGGCGCGGATCGCTGACATTTTCCAGAAAAACAGCCGGAATTTTCTGCTTTTTGATCTGGGAAATGATGGCTGCAATGTCGCGGGCGCTGGGCTCGGATTCGGTCGAGACGCCCTGCGGCGCGATGAATTTGATCCCGTAGGCCGCTGCGAAATAGCCGAAGGCGGCGTGGGTCGAGATCACGCTGCGGCGTTCGGGCGGGATTTTCGCCACCGCCGCGCGAATCTCCCGGTCCAGCGAGTCGAGCTTTGCGAGATAGGCCGCCGCGTTGGCCTTGTAGGTCTCGGCACCCGCCGGATCGGCGGCGATCAAGGCGTCCCGGACATTCGCAACATAGATCTTCGCATTCGGCAATGACTGCCAGGCGTGCGGATCGGCATCTGACGGATCGTGGCTGTGACCATCCTCGATCCTGCGGGCGGTGATGCCCTTGGTGGCCACCACCGTCACGGCCTTGCTGCCGGAGGACTTGACCAGACGCGGCAGCCAGCCCTCAAGGCCGAGGCCGTTGACAATCACGAGCTTCGCATCGGCGATCTTTTTCGCATCCGCCGGCGTCGGCGTATAAACGTGCGTGTCGCTATCCGGCCCGACCAGCGTGGTCACGCTGACACGGTCACCGCCGACATTCTTCGCGAAGTCGCCAAGGATCGAGAAGGTCGCGACCACATTGAGCGGTGCATTCGCGTTCTGGGCAAAAGCAGACCCGAAAGACAGCGTGAATACGCAGGCGATGATGCCAACAAACCGAAGCATGACTGCTCCTCACGCTTCGAGATGGCGGCCCGGAAAAAGTTGACGGACAAGACCGCTCACACTTCCGAACAAAACAGAGACAACGTAGAGCGCTGCGCAGACCAGAATGATCGCCGGTCCCGACGGCACCTTGGTATGGAACGACAGCAACAGACCCGCAAAGCCCGACAGCGCCGCGCTTGCCACCGCGATCCCGATCATGCCGGTGATATCGCGCGACCAGAACCGCGCGATACCCGCGGGCAGGATCATCAAACCTACCGCCAGCAGCGTACCGAGTGCGTGAAAGCCATTGACCAGATTGATCACGACCAGTGCGAGAAACGCCAGATGCGCCGGCGCGCCGGCGCGGCTCACGGTGCGCAGAAATACCGGATCGACACACTCGATCACCAGCGGCCGGTAGATCACCGCCAGAATAAGCAGAGTGATGGTGGCATTGAATGCGATCACCAGTAACGTCTGGTCATCCATGGCGAGGATGTTGCCGAACAGCACATGAAGCAGGTCGATGTTGGTGCCCTTGACCGAGACGATGGTGACGCCGAGCGCCAGCGACACCAGATAGAACGCGGCCAGTGAGGCGTCCTCTTTCAGTTCGGTGCTGCGCGCGACAAGGCCTGACAGCAGCGCGACGGTAAAGCCCGCGATCAACCCGCCGAAGGTCATCGCGAACAGGTTGAGGCCGGATAGCAGAAATCCCACCGCCGCGCCCGGCAGGATCGCATGCGCCATGGCATCGCCGACAAGGCTCATCCGCCGCAGCATCAGAAACACGCCGATCGGCGCGCCGCCAAGCGACAGTGCGATCACGCCGGCCAGCGCGCGGCGCATGAACTCGAATTCGGTGAAAGGCGCGATCAGCGCGTCATAAATCATGATCGCCTCACGCCGCCTGCGACGGCGCGTCGATGCACGGCGCCGCGCTGTCATCGAACGCTTCGCACATATGCCGCGCGGCAAGAAGATTCTCGGCCGTCAGGACTTCCGCGGTCTTGCCCCATGCCACTTTCGAGCGCGCCAGCAGCAGCGTCTCGGGGAAATTCGCACGCACCAGGTCCATGTCGTGCAGCGCCGCCAGCACCGTGCGCTTTTCGTCGTGCCAGCGCCGCACCAGCGCAATCAGATCCGCCGTGGTCTTCGCGTCGATGGCGTTGAACGGCTCGTCGAGCACGATCACGCGCGCATCCTGCAGCAGCACGCGGGCGAACAGCATCCGCTGCATCTGGCCGCCGGACAGCGTGCCGATGGGGCGATTTTCAAATCCGCTCAAACCGACCGCGGCCAGCGCCTCGGTGATCCCTGCCTGCTCCGCCTTGCCGAGGCCGCCGAAAATGCCGCGGCGGCGCCAGAGCCCGGTGCCGACAAAATCGTAGACCGAAATCGGAAAGCTGCGGTCGATGTCGGCGGTCTGCGGCAGGTAAGCGATGTCGCGGGCCTTGAGATCGCCAAGCCCGATCACACCCGCCAGCGGCTTGAGGATGCCAACAACGCCGCGAAACAGCGTGGACTTGCCCGCGCCGTTGGGACCGATCACCGCCACCAGCGCGCCGGGCACCACCTCGCCGCTGAGATGATGCACGGCCGGATGCCGGTCATAGCCGAGAGTCACATCGCGGAATGTCAGTTGCGCGGACATGCTCACCTCATCGCCAGCAGCACGACGGCCCACAGTCCCGCGCTGATCGCAGCCGCGGCGGCCACGCGCGCGCCGAGCGTCATCCGCAGGATCGACCAGTGCAGCGGCTGGGCCGGATGCGGCGAAGCCGGGCCATGGCTGTGTGCATGATGGCTGTGCCCGTGATGGCCGTGGGGATGGTCGTGGGTGTGGGTATGCCCGTGCGACTGGGCCATGGTCAGCTTTCAAAACCGGATCAGCGAGCGGTCCGGAAACCCCTCAATTCCAGGAAATGTTATATTATAACATAGCCCGCGTCCACGCTTCCGCAAGGCGGCCTTTGCCTATGGTTTCCCGATGAGCATCACCAACGCGGCAGCCAGAAACGGGAAAGGAACCGAGACCGCGCACCGGAACCAGACAAACCGGGCTGGCATGAAGGGGATTTCCCACAGAATCACCCGCTGGAACGCAAACAGGGCCCATGCGACCACATAGGCGACCACCTGCGGGGTTCCGCCGCCGCTCTTGAGAGCGCACCGCCCCGATGGAAAAACCAACCACCGGCCCTCCTGGGGTCGCTGCGCCGGCCCACCACGGCGGTGGCAACCCCGAGCCACCCGGTATCCGGCCCCAACCCGCCGACAATGACTTCCGAAGGGATGATCGCGGCGATGAAGCCCGAGCCGATCACGCCGAGCGCAATGCGCGGCACGATGTTGATGAAATCCATCCCCCCGTTGCGCAGCGCCGAGGTCAGCACGGTCTTGTCCTGCCGCCACGCGATGATGCTGACGCCGGCCAGCGACCCCCAGAGCAGGATGTCGATGATCATCGCGGTCGCAGCTTGATCCTGTGCCGGACGCGGACATAGACGAAGCGCCCGAGCGCGCCGGCGAGGATCGGCATCGGCAGCGAGATCACGATGCGCCAGAGCGTGAAGTCCGCGCCCATGATCGGCATTTCCCACGCCACCGCGCGGCCGTAGCCGATCAGGGTCCAGCTCACCACCATGGCGATGGTCGCGCCGAAATCGGCGCCGACCGCCAGCAAGGCGCTGGCGACCGGATAGGCGGTGAACGGCCCGCCGGGCAGGATCGCGCCGAACGCCGTTCCGATCAGCAGGCCCTTGAGGCCGGATTCCGGACCGAGCGATTTCGACACCTTGTCATGCGGCAGCACCGCGGCGATCAATCCGCCAAGCAGACAGCCGGCGAGCACGCGGGGCATGATTTCGCCGAACAGCGAGGCGTCATGGAACAGGATCGCCCAGACGCCGTCGATCCCGTCGCGCCGCCACACCAGCGCGCCGCTGACCACGACAAGGACGGCGATCACGAATGTCGACCAGCCGAACGGCTTGCCCTTGCGCGGCGCGCTCGCCTCGAGGCCTTCACCGTTATCGGGAGGTTCGGTTTTCAGGGAAGGTTCGGACAACGACGTCGTCTTGTTGTTGATGCTTATGCAAGATGCCGCACCAAGGCGAGTCCGACAAAAAGTCCCGCGATGGACAGTGCCACCGATCCTATCACGTAGAAAAGCGCCAGCCCTATCTCGCCGCGCTGATACAGCGTCACGGCATCCAGCGAAAACGCGGAGAACGTGGTGTAGCCACCGAGAATGCCGGTCATGACGAACAGCCGCCACGGCTGCGAGGCCTCGCCTTTCAGCGCGAGGTAGCCTGCGATGACGCCCATCACCAGCGAACCGGTGATATTGATCAGGAACGTGCTGTAGGGAAAATTGATTCCGCAGGCGCGCGCGCAGCCGACATTGATCGCATGGCGAAGCGAGGCACCGAGACCACCGCCGATAAAAACGAGAAGATAATTCATGGAGGTTTCACGTCGTGGTGTTGCGATCAAAAAAGGGGCCGCAAAATGCGGCCCCTTGAATTGAATGCGTTGATCACGCCTTCTCGAACAGGGACTCGACGTATTCCCAGTTCACGAGATGATCGACGAACGCCTTGAGATAATCCGGACGGCGGTTGCGGTAGTCGATGTAATAGGAATGCTCCCACACGTCGACGCCGAGGATCGGCGTCGCGCCGTGCACCAGCGGGTTCTCGCCGTTCGGCGTCTTCGAGACTTCGAGCTTGCCGTTCTTGACCGACAGCCAGGCCCAGCCCGAACCGAACTGACCGGCACCTGCGGCGGCGAAGTCGGCCTTGAACTTTTCAAGGCCGCCGAGATCCTCGTCGATCTTCTTGGCGAGCTTGCCGGGCAGCTTGTCGCCGCCGCCGTTCGGCTTCATCCAGTTCCAGAAATGCTTGTGATTGTAGTCCTGACCGGCATTGTTGAAGATCGGCGCGTTCTTGCCGAACGATCCCTTCACGATGTCTTCAAGGGACTTGCCTTCAAACTCGGTGCCCTTGATCAGGTTGTTCAGATTGGTCACGTAAGTCTGGTGATGCTTGTCGTGGTGGTACTCGAGCGTCTCCTTCGACATGTATGGCTGGAGCGCGTCATAAGCATAAGGCAGGTTCGGGAGCGTGAAGGTCATGGGTCTACTTCCGGAAATTGTGGGTGACGAGATGTCAACGCGGGGCACTATAGAAGGTTTCCCGGCAAGGGAAACAGCCGTGCAGCCGCAATAGACATATAGCCCTACCCCGCTTGCGGCGGGGCAGCAATTGGATGATGCCTTTCAGGCCGCGGCTTATGCCGCCTCTATGCCGCCTTGGGCAGCGCGCCGACCATATCGTCCTTGGCCTTCGGCGGACGCACATTCATCAGCATCTGGAAGGAGCCTGCGATCAATCCAACGATGACCGCGGCCTTCCAGGCCATGTCGTAGCTGCCGAGATGATCGAAGATCAGTCCGCTGCCCCATGCGCCGATGAACGAGCCGACCTGGTGGCTGAAGAACGCAATGCCGGTCAGGGTCGCCATATATCGCAGGCCGAACAGTTGAGCGACCAGACCGTTGACCAGCGGAATCACGCCGAGCCAGAGCGACCCCATCACCGCCGCGAAGATCAGCGTCGATGTCGGCGTGGCCGGCAGCATGAAATAAACCGCGATCGCCAGCGAACGCACGATATAGACTCCGCCGAGCAGCAACTGCTTGGGATAACGGCCGCCGAGCCAGCCGAACGCATAGGATCCGAACACGTTGAACAGTCCGACCAGCGCCAGCGCGGTAGCGCCGAGCGACGGATCGAGGCCGCAGATCGCAAGATAGTTCGGCAGATGTGTCGTGATGAAGACAAGCTGCAGGCCGCAGACGAAAAACGCCAGCGCCATGATCACATAGCCGGAGTGACCGAGCGCCGACTGCAGCACCGCGCCGAGCGACTGGTTGACGTCGTCGGCCTTGTCGATTTCGATCTTGTCGGCGCCGCCCGCGCCGAAGGCCGACGGCAGCATCACGCAGGCCAGACCGATGAACCCGACCAGCGCGATCTGCCAGCCCGCGGTCGAAATCAGCGCCTGCGCCATCGGCGAGGCGATGACGAGGCCAATCGAGCCGGCGGCGGAAATCGCGCCCATGGTGACGCTGCGCTTGGCGGCGGACACCGCACGCGCCGACGCCGTCATGCTCATGCTCGATGCCGTGCAGGACAGCGCGATGCCCACGCAGATGCCCATACCGAAAGTCAGCGCCAGCGCCGTGGTCGCAAAGATCATGGTGACGAGGCCGAGAACATAGACCAGAACGCCGGTCAGCATCACGTAACGGGATCCATAGCGATCCGCGAACGCCCCGACGAATGGCTGGGTAATACCCCAGACGATATTCTGGATAGCGGTCGCCAGCGAGAAGTCGGCGCTGGTGATCTGGGTGTCGTGCAGGATCGAGGGCTGGAAAAGTCCAAAGCTCTGCCGCATACCCATGGACAGGCTCAACATCACGGACGCGCCGATCAAGATCGACCACTTCTGATAGGGAGAGAGCTGGGCGGCCTGCATTGTAGAAAAATCTCCTGAGATGCCGTCCATCATCGCATCGGAATCGGTATTTTACCATCTGCGCGGAGAACAGGGCTGATGTGCGCGGCGGATAGCAGAAACGGCAAGCAAGAAAATGAGCATCGAGATTGATATTACGACCGGAGATTCCAGTTGGTCGGCCGTTAAACCGCTGCTCGCGTCGGTCTGGCCGCCCGAAGCCGTCAGGGCCGCGCCATGGGGCCACATCGTCTTCGCCCATGCCGACCTCCGGGTGATGATCGAACTGGATGGCGATGTGGTCTGCCACGCCGGAATATACCGCCGCACAGGCACATGGAATGGCCGCAAGGTCATCATCGGCGGGATCGGCGGCGTGGCGACGCGGGAGGATTGCCGGAAAAGGGGTTACGCGGGGCTGGCGATCAGCGCCGCGCTCCATACCCTGACCGAGGAACGCGCCACCGACTTCGGCATGCTGTTCTGCGAGCCGCACACCAGTGCATTCTATGAAAAACTAGGCTGGCAGAGCTTTAACGGCACCGTCTATGCCGAGCAGCCTTCGTCCGGGCGCGCGACGTTCGACGTCATGATCCCTTACGTCTTCAGGATCAAGCGCCTGCTGCGCGAAGGCACCATCGACCTTTGCGGCCTGCCGTGGTGATCTCGGCGAAACAAGAAACTGACATCCAGAGGACACGCCATGAGTGATGCACAAACCGATCCGCGCAAGCTGCCGAAGGATGCCCATCCCGCCATCGCGGCCGCCAATGCCGCCATGCGCGCCGGGCTGCCGTTCGAGGATCGTCAGGATTATGAGGACGCCAGCCGCGGCTTCATCGACACCCTTCCCGACGCCACCGTCACCAATGCGCAGGACCGCGTTGTCTGGACACTCAAGCCTTACGGCTTCCTTTCATCAACGGAAGCACCGCCCACCGTCAATCCAAGCCTGTGGCGGCAGTCGCAGCTCAATATGAATCACGGCCTGTTCGAGGTCTGCGACCGCGTCTATCAGGTGCGTGGCCTCGACATCGCCAACATGACGCTGATCGAAGGCGATACTGGCGTCATCGTGGTCGACACGCTGACTTCCACCGAAGGCGCGCGCGCCGGGCTCGAGCTTTTCTTCAAACATCGCGGACGCAAGTCGGTGAGCGCGGTGATTTACACCCACACGCATACCGATCACTGGGGCGGTGCGCGCGGTGTTCTCAGTGACGAGGACATTACCAGCGGCAGCGTTCCGATCATCGCGCCCAACCTGTTCATGGAGTTCGCTGTCTCCGAAAACGTGATCGCGGGCAACGCGATGCTGCGCCGGGCGCAGTATCAGTTCGGGCCGTTCATTCCGCGCGGCGCACGCGGCCAGGTCGATTGCGGCCTCGGCAAGTCGATGGCTGCGGGAACGGTCGCGCTGGTTGCTCCCACCGATCTTGTGATGGCGACCGGCGACACACGGATGATCGACGGCCTCGAATTCGTGTTCCAGATGGCCCCGGAGAGCGAAGCGCCAGCCGAATTCCATTTCTATCTGCCGCAGTTGAAGGTTCTCAACATGGCGGAGAACGCCTCGCATAACTTCCACAACCTGCTGCCCTTCCGGGGTTCGGAAGTCCGCAATGCGCTGGCCTGGTCCGGCTATCTGAATGAAGCGCTGCAGATGTGGGGCGATGACGCCGAAGTTCTGGTCGGCCAGCATCACTGGCCGGTCTGGGGCAACGCGCGCGTGCAAACGCATCTCAAACAGCAGCGCGATCTCTATAAATTCGCGCACGATCAGACGCTGCGCATGATCAATCACGGCATGACAGCGCCCGAGATTGCCGAGACGATCCAACTGCCGAAGAGCCTCGAAGGCGCATGGCACACACGCGGCTATTACGGCCACATCCGCCACAACGTGAAGGCGATCTATCAGCGTACGCTCGGCTGGTACGATTCCAATCCAGCCAACCTCGATCCGCTTCCGCCGGTCGAGCTCGGAAAGAAGCTCGTCGCCTATATGGGCGGCGCGGAAAGCGTGCTGGCGAAGGCGCAAGAGGATTTTGCCGCCGGCGACTTCCGGATCGTCGCGGAAGTCCTCAACCATCTCGTGTTCGCCGAACCTGACAACGAAACCGCACGACTGCTGCTGGCCGACACCTATGAGCAGCTCGGCTACGCCAGCGAAAGCGCGACCTGGCGCAACGCCTATCTGTTCGGCGCGCAGGAACTGCGTCACGGCATGCCGAAAGTGCCGGGCCGCAGTCCGATCTCCAACGACACGGTGCGCGCGCTGCAGACCGGCCAGTTGTTCGAATATCTTGGCGTGCGCCTCAACGGCCCGAAAGCCGAAGGCAAGACCATCGTGCTGAACTGGGAGTTCACCGATTCCGGCGAGCGCTTCGTGCTCAATCTGGAGAACTGCGCGCTCACCCATACCAGCGGGCGTCACGCGGCCCATGCCGACGCGACCATCGCGCTCGACCGCACGACCTTCAACGAACTGGTGCTGCAGACATCGACATTGGCCGATGCCGTGGCGGCTGGAAAGGCCCGCGTCAGCGGACATGCGTCGCGCTTCGACGAGTTGATGGCGCTGATGGATAACTTCGAGCGCATGTTCGAGATCGTCGAACCGCGGACGCGGCGCAATTCCTGACGGCGGCTGCGGCATCTCCGCCGTCCCGGCCACTGGTATAACGATTGTCTCGTATACCAGTTTGCGCTAGACACCGGAGGCTCCTGCTGACGGGAGCCATTTCCCCTGTCATTTCAAGGGTCTTGCTGGTGCCGCCTTGTAGCCCGGCGCGGATTTTGACGTGATGGACATGTCCGGCCGCCGGCCGGAGCGGCAAAACCATATTTGTGGACGAGTGAGCATGGCGCGCAACATTCTGATTCTCGGAGCCTCGTACGGCTCACTGCTTGGCACCAAACTTCTGATGGCCGGTCACAACGTGACCCTGGTGTGCCGCAGGAACACCGCGGACCTCATCAACCGCGACGGCACCGAAGTGCGCATCAAGCTGCGCGACGAGCCGACTCATCGCTCGATCTTCTCGCGCACCCTGCCTGGCAAGCTGGACGCCACCTCGCCGGACAAGGTCGACCTGTCTCGCTACGACATGGTCGCGCTGGCGATGCAGGAGCCGCAGTACACCAACCACACCATCCGTGTGCTGATGATCAAGATCGCGGCGGCGAATCTGCCCTGCCTGTCGATCATGAACATGCCACCGCTGCCGTATCTGAAGCGCATTCCGGCGCTGGCGGACATGGACCTCGAAGAAGCCTACACCAACGCGCAGGTCTGGGAGCGCTTCAAACCGGGCCTCGTCACACTGTGCTCGCCCGATCCGCAGGCGTTCCGTCCGCCGGAGGAAGGCGCCAATGTGCTGCATGTCGGCCTGCCGACCAACTTCAAGGCCGCGACCTTCGAGGACGAAGCGCACAACAGGCTGCTGCGCGAACTGGAAGCCGATATCGACGCCGTCAAGCTCGACGGTCAGGACGTGCCGGTGAAGCTGAAGGTGTTCGACTCGCTGTTCGTCCCGTTGGCGAAGTGGTCGATGCTGCTCACCGGCAACTATCGCTGCATCACGCCGACCGATCCGCGTCCGATCCGCGATGCCGTGCATGGCGATCTCAATCTCTCGCAGTCGATCTACAACCACGTCGACGCGATCGCGCGCAAGCTCGGCGCCGAAGCGGAAGATCAGGTGCCATTCGAGAAATATGCCAAGGCGGCGGAAAGCCTGCTCAAGCCATCGTCGGCAGCCCGCGCGGTCGCCAGCGGCGCCCCGTTCATCGAGCGCGTCGATCTTCTGGTGAAGCTGATCTCGCATCAGCTCGACATGCCGAACGCCGAGATCGACCGCACCGTGCAGGTGGTCGATCAGAAGCTGAGTGAAAAGATTGTCGTCGGTGGCGGCGGCTAGCCGCCGCCGTTTAAAACACCAATCCGCAAGTGCCCTTCCAGATATGGCGTCTGGAAGGGTTTTTCTTTTGGCGTCCCGACAATGATGCAACCCTGCCCGCATCTATCAAGCGGCGCTTGGGTGCGTTATGACTTTCGCCGACCAAGCATCGAGAAAACAGTCACGGGAGAAACTTTGTATGAAACACCACGCTTACGTGCCGCGCGCGACCAGCTACGGACTCAATCCGGGCGACGAGCTTAACGATCTGCGCATGTCGGATCAGGTTCGTCCGCTGTTTGAACACGTCAAGAAATTCATCCGTGAAACTGTCGATCCGATGCTGGTCGAATACACCAAGCATGGCGAAGGCAAGACCGACCGCTGGAGCTTCACACCGGGCCAGATCGAGGTGCTGGAAAAGGCCAAGGCGAAAGCCAAGCAGGAAGGTCTTTGGAACTTTTTCCTGCCCGACAGCGAAACCGGCGAAGGCTTGAAGAACCTCGACTACGCTTACATCGCGGTCGAGCTTGCGAAGAACCCGCTGGCGTCCGAAACCATGAACTGCTCCGCACCGGACACCGGCAACATGGAGGTGCTGGAGCGCGTCGGCACCAAGGAGCAGAAGGAAAAGTGGCTTAAGCCGCTTCTGAACGGCGAAATCCGCTCCGCCTATGCCATGACCGAACCCGCCGTCGCGTCGTCGGATGCCAAGAACATCACCACCACCGCGAAGCTCGACGGCAACGAATGGGTCATCAACGGCGAGAAGTACTACATCTCCGGTCTTGGCGATCCGCGCTGCAAGATCATGATCGCGATGGTGAAGACAAACCCCGATGCACCGCGCGGCAAGCAGCAGTCGCAGATTCTGGTGCCCGTCGACACGCCCGGCGTCGAGGTCATCGGCCCGATGCATGTGTTCGGCGCCGATCACGCGCCGCGCGGTCACATGCACATGCGCTTCAACAATGTCCGCGTGCCGAAGGAAAACATCCTGCTCGGCGAAGGCCGCGGCTTCGAGATTTCGCAGGTCCGCCTCGGACCCGGCCGCATCCATCACTGCATGCGCACCATCGGCAAGGCGGAGAAGGCGCTCGACCTGATGGTGACGCGCGGCCTGACCCGCGAAGCCTTCGGCAAGCCCATCGCGCATCTCGGCGGCAACCTGCAGATCATCGCGCAGGCCCGCTGCGAGATCGAAGCGATGCGCCTGATGGTGCTCAAGGCCGCCAAGGCGATGGACGTCCTCGGCAACAAGGAAGCCCGAGTCTGGGTCAGCATGGTCAAGGCCATGGTGCCGGAACGCACCTGCAAGATCATCGACCAGGCGATCCAGATCCACGGCGCCACCGGCATTTCGGAATGGACGCCGCTTGCCGACATGTATGCCGATGTCCGCCACCTGCGCTTCGCCGACGGCCCGGATGAGGTGCACTGGATGGTGGTCGGCCGCCATGAACTGAGCATGGCGTAAGGCGAAGCCCAGCGCATTGAAAACAAAAAGCCGCCCGGAAGGGCGGCTTTTTAGCTGATAAATCAGCAACTTGGTTGCGGGGGCTGGATTTGAACCAACGACCTTCAGGTTATGAGCCTGACGAGCTACCGGGCTGCTCCACCCCGCGATAAACCGGTGCAAGCCTTCAAAGGCAGACGGACGACAGGTCAACGCCAAAGGCGTCGTTCCAACCCGTCCGGAGGCGAGAGAAGGCAACCAGGGCAAAGCCCGTGGTGCGAGGGGTATGTACCAACGACACCCCGCTTTGGAAAGGCCTGCGGGCGATCTTTTTCACGATTTTATGACGCTCCGACAAGGGCCTGATCCCGGGGCATTTTTTGCCGCCGGACTTGCCAAGCAGGCTTCCAGCGATCAGCCTTCAGCCAACAAAAGTCCGGCTCTGGAACCGGCTGAAACAGGCTCAGGGAAGCACGAGGAAACGCATGAACCAGATTGTGAGGAATCCGGCCGCGGGCGGGATCGAGGACGTGTTCCACCGTGCCGTCGCCCTGTCGCGGGCGGCGGAACCCACGCTTGCCGAGCGGCGCGACCGGCTTGCCCGGCTTCGCGCGCTGGTGGCCGCAAACGAGACCCGGTTCGCGGACGCGATCTCCGCCGATTTCGGCAACCGCTCGACGACCGAGACTCTGATTGCCGAAACGCTGTTCGTGCTCGCGGAAATCAGGCACGCGACAAAACATCTCGACCGCTGGATGGCGCCAAAACATGTCGCGACCGAGTTGCAGTACTTTCCCGCGAAGAACAAACTGCTACCGCAGCCGCTCGGCGTGGTCGGCATCATCGCGCCCTGGAATTACCCGTTGCAATTGACGCTCGCGCCTGCGGTCGCGGCGATTGCCGCCGGCAACCGCGTCATGATCAAGCCGAGCGAACTGGTGCCGCAATTCTCCGCGCTGCTGCAGAAGCTGATCGCGGAAAAATTCGACGACACCGAACTGACGGTCACCGGCATCGACGGCGACATTTCCGAGCGCTTCGCAGCCCTGCCGTTCGACCATCTGATCTTCACCGGCTCGACCCGCGTCGGGCGGCTGGTGGCGGAGGCCGCGGGCCGCAACCTGACGCCGGTGACGCTCGAGCTTGGCGGCAAGTCACCCGCCATCATCGACCGTTCGGCCAATATTGCGGAGGCCGCCGAGCGCATCGTCTACGGCAAGCTGATGAATGCCGGGCAGACCTGCATCGCGCCGGACTATGTGCTGATCGCGCCGAACGCCATGGATGAGTTTGTCGCCAAAGCGAGCAGCGCGGCCGCGCGCATGTTCGGCACCAGCCCCGATAACAAGGATTACACCTCTGTCGTCTCGGACAAGCATTATGCCCGGCTCGAAAGCCTGGTGCAGGATGCCGCCGCGCGTGGCGCGACCATCGTTCAGCCGGCGAAGGCCGACGATCCGGCCTGGAAATCGAAACGGAAATTCCCGCCGACCTTTGTCAGCCGCGCCACCACCGACATGAAGGTGATGCAGGAGGAAATTTTCGGACCGATCCTGCCGGTGTTCGCCTGTGACAACACCGATGCGGCCATCGCGCATATCAACGCCAATGACCGTCCGCTGGCGCTGTACTGGTTCGGCAAGGACAATGCCGCGCGCGACCGGGTTCTGGCGCGCACCGTCTCCGGCGGCGTTACCATCAATGATTGCCTGTTTCATTTCGTGCAGGCCAATCAGCCGATGGGCGGCGTCGGGGCATCGGGCATCGGCGCCTATCATGGCGAATGGGGCTTCCGCACCTTGAGCAAGATGAAGCCGGTGTTCTACCGCTCGCCGCTCAATCGCCTCGCCGACCTTTACCCGCCTTACGGCAGCAAGATCGCGCGCCTCATCAAGCTGCTGCGTTTCATGTCGTAGTTATTCTTGAGTTGCTGCGACCGGCATCAAAGCCGGCGTCAAAAATGCTGTCTATAAAAATAGGTTTGAGGGACATGAGGATGGCGGACGCGTTCGATTACTTCGATCATGCCCGACGTCATCGGCGGCAATACCAACGCACCGACCATCATGATCGGCGAGAAGGCCGCCGACATGATCAGGGCAGAGATGCGCGTTCACTGATTGCGCCCCCACCCGCAATGAGGCAAGACGCTAACCGTAAAACGGCAAAGATCGGATGATTGGCCGCGAACCGGCAATCACCACAACAAAAGGGAATGTTCCATGGATCTCGGAATTTCAGGACGGCGGGCAATTGTCTGCGCTGCAAGCAAGGGACTGGGCCGCGCCTGCGCCATCGCGCTCGCCAATGAAGGCGTTCATGTCACCATCACCGCGCGCGGCGCCGAGGCATTGGGCAAGACCGCGGCGCATATCCGCAAGCTCAATCCCAGCGTGACGGTGACGGAAGTCGTCGGCGACATCACCACGCCGGAAGGCCGCGAGGCCGCGCTGAAGGCCTGTCCGGATCCGGACATCCTGATCAACAATGCCGGCGGCCCGCCGCCCGGCGATTTCCGCAACTGGACCCGCGACGACTGGATCAAGGCCATCGACGCCAACATGCTCACCCCGATCGAGCTAATCAAGGCGACCGTCGACGGCATGATGGCGCGCAAGTTCGGCCGCATCGTCAACATCACCTCCGCCGCCGTGAAAGCGCCCATCGACATTCTGGGCCTGTCGAATGGCGCGCGCTCCGGCCTCACAGGTTTTGTCGCCGGCCTCGCCCGCAAGACGGTGATCAACAACGTCACCATCAACGGGCTGCTGCCCGGTCCGTTCGATACCGACCGCGTGCGCGGCCCGATGCTCGAAGCCGCCGCGAAGGCGCAGGGCATTTCGCCGGACGATGTGCTCAAGCAGCGGATGAAAGCCAACCCCGCGGGCCGCTTCGGCGATCCGGAAGAGTTCGGCCTCGCCTGCGCGTTCCTCTGCGGCGCCAAGGCCGGTTTCATCACCGGCCAGAACCTGCTGATGGACGGCGGCGCCTATCCCGGCACGATGTAAGCGTGGACAAGCGATCCTCACACATGCTCCCTCGGGCTGTAACGCCCGAGGGCAAGAACAAGTGACCGGGAGTTGACGAGATGCAGTGGACCGTGGGCCGGGTCAAAATTACGAATGTCGTGGAGATTGGCGCGACCGGCGGCACGCGATTCATCCTTCCGCAGGCGACACCTCAGGAAGCGCAGAACATGCCTTGGCTGGTGCCGCACTATGCCAATGCGGAAGGCCGCCTGCGGCTCAATGTCCAGTCCTGGATCGTGGAAACACCGACCCACAGGATCATCGTCGACACCTGCATCGGCAATGACAAGACCAACCGCTCGGTGCCTGTGTGGAACGGACTGAACAAGCCGTTTCTCAACGACCTCGCCGCTGCCGGTTATCCGGCCGAGACCATCGACACGGTGCTCTGCACGCATCTTCATGTCGATCATGTCGGGTGGAATACGAAACTCGTGGACGGCAAGTGGGTACCGACATTCGCCAATGCCCGCTATCTGTTCGGCAAAACCGAATACGAGCACTGGGCCGCGCATAGTCCGGAGGGCGAACACCAGGCGGTGTTCGAGGACTCAGTACAGCCGATTGTCGAGGCCGGACGCGCCGACCTGATCGGCAGCGATCACCGCATCGGCGCTGAAATATCCCTGATTGCAACACCGGGACACACGCCCGGCCACATGAGCATTCTGGTGACGTCCGACGACCAGCAGGCGCTGCTGACCGGCGACGTTGCGCATCACCCTTGTCAGATGGCGCATCTGGACTGGTCATCGACCGCGGATTCCGATCCGGTGCAATCCATCGAGTCCCGGAAAATGCTGTTTTCACGCTTCGCGGATACGCCGACGCTGGTGTTCGGCGGCCACTACGACCCCGGACACATTGTGCGCGACGGCGACGCTTTCAGGCTGATCGCGGCTGCGAAATGAGCGCGCTGCACAACAAGGGGAGAGGTTGAATTTCCCCGCGCCCTGTCGCATGAAACATCCGACGAATGAAACATCTGGCAAGAACGAAAAGGAACTATCCATGAAACTGGTTCGTTACGGCGCCGCCGGTCAGGAAAAGCCCGGACTGCTCGACCGCTCCGGCCGCATCCGCGACCTGTCCGCGCTGGTCAAGGACATCGACGGCGATGCGCTGTCGCCCGCCGCGCTTGCCAAGATCGCCGCTGTCGATCCGGCCTCGCTGCCGCTGGTGGATGGCGATCCACGCCTCGGCGCGCCTGTCACCGGCATCACCAAGTTCGTCGCCATCGGCCTGAACTATGCCGACCACGCCGCCGAATCCGGCATGCCCATCCCGTCCGAGCCGATCGTCTTCATGAAAGCCAACACCAGCCTGTGCGGCCCGAACGACAATGTCGAAAAACCGCGCGGCTCCACCAAGCTGGACTGGGAAGTTGAACTCGCCATCATCATCGGCACCAGGGCCAAGTATGTCACCGAGGCCGACGCGCTGAAGCATGTCGCGGGCTATGCCGTCTGCAACGACGTGTCGGAGCGCAACTTCCAGATCGAGCGCGGCGGACAATGGACCAAGGGCAAGTCGCACGACACCTTCGGCCCCGTCGGCCCGTGGCTGGTGACCGCCGATGAAATCGCGGATGTCCACAAGCTCGGCATGTGGCTCGACGTCAACGGCACCCGTTGCCAGACCGGCTCGACCGCGACCATGATTTTCAATGTGCCCAAGATCGTCGCCTATGTCTCTGGCCTGATGACGCTGTATCCCGGCGATATCATCACCACCGGCACGCCGCCCGGCGTCGGCATGGGCATGAAGCCGCCGAAATTCCTAAACGCCGGCGACGTCGTCACCCTCGGCATCGACGGCCTCGGCGCGCAGCGTCAGGAAATCGTCGCGGCCTGAGCTGCAATTCACTACAGGTTCCGGCGTCGCGCCGGAGCCTGTTGTTCAATGTCCTCATGACAGGAACGCTCCATGAAACTGGCCTATTCCCCGGCATCGCCGTTCGCACGCAAGATCCGTATCGCGGCCATGGAGCTTGGCCTGTTCGACAAGATCGAGTTCATCTCTCCGATCAAGGCGATCCCCGTCACCGAGAACGAGGAGTATGCGCGCAACATCTCACCCTTGCGGAAAATTCCCGCGCTGATCCTCGACAGCGGTCAGGTGATCGTGGATTCCTATGTGATCGCCGAATATCTCGACGAACTCGCCGGCGGCAAGCTGATCCCCGCTGTTCGCCGTCGGCACCCCTGAGACAAATTGAGGGTCTTCACGAAGGGAGGATTTCTGGTTCATCGTAGCCGCAAGGAGCGCAGATGAAACAGAAATCCGGGCCGGACAAAGCGCCGGCAGACCAAGTGCTGAAGGACAT
>QFCS01000428.1_pt1 | contig 40626 bp, 38 predicted proteins | sample 3576561 | NCBI WGS metagenome assembly QFCS01 | reverse complement strand
TGCGCGCGCCTCCGGTCGGGCTACGCCCGCCCTCCGCCGCACGCAGCGCAAGACCATCCTCAACAAGCCATCATCATATCCGAAAGGGGGGTCCCTCTTCGACGCCGATCGGGGGTCCCTTTTGCGTGCCGATTGACATCCTTCTCCACAAGCACCGCGACCCCGCTGCAGCGGTGCTTGCTGCCTTATTCCTGGCACGCTTCGATCCGACCAGCTTGCCGATCGCCTGGCTCAAGAATCTGGTGGGGATCCTTCCCGATGTCGCGGACACGCATCTCCTCCTCGCATGGGCCCGCAGCGTTCAGGAAAGCGATACGGGCGATTGGCATGAGACGATCGTCGGGCAGCTGCGGGCGGCTGCGGCGTCGCGTTGCGTGCTCTTCGCGCGCACGCGCTATCAGCTTACACGAATGACGCGGATCTACGGGCCCAAGCCGCGCGCGCGGCAGACCAAGATTGTGACGCCGCGCCGCTGGCGCAGCGGCGACTATCTCGATTTTGCTGCCGACGCCGGCGGCGCCGAGGCCTTTTGGGGCAGCACCCCTTTTCAACCCGGACCGTCGGCGGCAAGACGGCCACGGCCCGGCATTGGCTTCACGCTCGAAAGCGGACGCTTTCGCGAGGAAGAGACTTATCCGGACTTCTTCGAATATGCCTTGCCCGTCTCGAGCGACTATCTGGCATCGACGACGGTGGCTCCGCCGGAGGCGGTCCCACTCCAGATCGCAGCTGCACCCGACCTCGCAGCGACCTTCGATTTTAGCTTCGGCCTCGACATCACGAACCGCGAAATCGCCGAAGACGGACCAGCCCCCGAATTCCACATCCATCTCCATTTTGCGCCGGGCGAGCGGGGATCGGGCGTCCTCTTCCAGACCGATCTGTCGAGCCTCGAAGAGGATGAGGCGAGCGTCGCGATGATCAGGGCCAGCGTCGAAGGGGCGCTACGAACCGGCATCGACGAACGCCCGGTCGTCGACATGGTCGTGACGCTCGATCGACTCTACCTCATTTACAGCGCGGGTTTCGGGGATGCCTTCGAAGCGGTAATCCAGCACGGACTCAACCAGGTGTCAGCTGAACGACCCTATACCCCCCTCGAGCGCGTCGCGCAGCTTGAGATCACCATTGCCGAGAGCTTCCTAGGCGGACTCGTTGCCGAATTGAACCGGCGGGGGGGCGTGATCCTCGCGAGCAGCAGCCGCAGCGGTGGAGAATATATCCAGACGCTGGTTCCCTATCGGACGCTGGAGGGCTTCGATACGGCGCTCCGCGAGATGAGCTTGGGCCAAGGGCAATATTCGCAGGCGACGGCTGGCTATCGTGCGCAGACGTCGGACAATGCCGAAATCGAAGCGGGCGGCCTCACCGAGAGCTGAGTTCTGCTCGAACTAGGGACGAACGGCATCGTTTCGGAATGAGCCTGCTGCTAGCCTGCCGGACTGTCATGCCCAAGCATGCCTTTCACGCGCCGCGGTGCGTCCAGCGTCGATGACGAAAAGATAGTTTGAATCGACCAGGTGCGCCGCCGCACTTGGGTGCGGCCGGGCTCTACGCCTCCCGCAGGCGGAAGGCGCCGGGCCGGGCCGCGTCCCGGTCTGCGGTCACGATCCACTGCGCCGCCCTTGCGGCCGTCATCGCCGCACTTGCCGCGCGGCGTCATTGTCGGGGCCTTCCCGCCGTCGCGGCGGTGGGCAGCGCTCCCATCTGAGCGCGGCCCAGCGCCCCGCAAGCCAGCCCTCGACTGCGCTCGGGCTCGGCTCCTCATCTTCGTTCCAGTCCTACGGGTGCGTGCCGCCTCATGGCCGCGCCCGGCATGTCGCATCTCATCGTCACGCCAGTCGATGGACGATGATATCGCTGACCCGTGCCATCGACACGCTCGTAATTAATGTCAGTGAAGGCGAGAGCGTGATCAGGGACGCCCTGCGCCGGGCAATGGCAATTCGTCCTGACTGTGTCGAATGGCTATATGCACCGAACGTTTGAATGCAAAAGCAATGGAGAGTTTATAATTGCGTTGGTGATGACAGGAAAACCTAGCCACCCCTTCGCCTGACAATGGAGCGCCGAAGTCCGCTTCTCAGCAAATATCTCCAAAACCCGCCAGTTCGCAAACGGCCAACAGGAGCAACGCCTTTTGAGATGTGTGGTGGGCGTGTCAGGGGCAGCAAGAATTATGAGGCGTGAAGGTCGCTTGGGTTGCCGAGACGATCCCAAGCCTCCTCGAACTGCGGGAGAGCATAGGCCTTGGGCTGCAGCCAATAGGAGACGATGCCCGCTGCATTCTCGCCGCGATGGGCGGCCGTTTTGACCTCGTCGAGGGTGAGGACATAACAGGTTGGGGAGCTGCTGTTCGCATGGATCGTCACGATCCACCATTTGGAACATAGGCTATCAAGCGACTTGCCCAGGGGAACAGGTGCCCGCTTGGATAGCGCCTTCGACTGAATCGGAATGACGCGCGACTCGTCGTCACTCGCTGCATACAAATCTGCACCTCTTGCGTTTCGAACGGTCGGCATGACATGCCAGCCTCGTCGGGAGAGCTCCCGCGCGACATGGTAAAGGCCGGCGTTTCCTGTAAGTTGATGCTTCATTTGCGGATGATGCTGGCGAGCGAACCGATCGTCAATCTTACAACTCCGGGCGCTGAACAGTCGCGTGTCCTCGGTGGCGCGATCTAGCCAGCAACGCGCTTCCGCAACTGGCCGAGTAGGGAGGCCAGCTGTTGACCTTCACGCTTAAGCGCTGCCAGCCGCGCCTGAGCATCTGACTGCTCAATGACGATCAGATCACGTTCCGGTTGGCGCGATCTGACCGAAAGGCTTCGGATGACCAAGCACCATCGCCCCGACTGATCGATAGTAACCTTGACAGTGCCATGACAGAGGAGAGCTCGGAATTTCTCTTGCGTCTCTCGGTACCGTGAAAGCGCTGCGAACGAAGCTTCGCCGTCTTTCGGAAAAGGTCCTTCGGGTCCGATTGCAGATGCCAAGTCTTCGAACCGCTGACCGATCAACTGGCGAAGGCGGACGGTTCCGCCCGGCGGCGGCGCCGCGCTCAGCGCGAGCAATGTTTCCGTAACGGCCATTTCGACCGCCGAAAAATGATGAATGCAGGCGCCGCGCCAAGCGTTGACGTCTGCGAGGATCACTTGCCAGTTCACTGCCGGTGGGACATGAATTTGTGTATCGCCATCGTTGTCCATCCGAGGGACATAGCGAACAACTTTTAAATGCCTCGCTAACGACTTGTGCGATCTCAGCGTCCGCTTTCGTGCGAAAATATTACGGGACAGGCCGCCCGCGAGCGGCCAAACTTGGCCGAATTCGGTATCGCTGGCCTAGTCAGAGGACATGGAGTTCTGTCGGCTTTTGATGGTTTGAGCATCTCATTCCGCGTACTCAAAAAGACGCCCGCCCAATCGAAACCGGGCGGGCGTCAGATGAAGATCTCTGTTTCCTGAAAGGAAGAGCTCTCCTGGGTCGCAGGGCGCGGATAGCCTTGTGAGCTGATCGATAATTGTACCGCTGCGCCAAAAATGGTCGATCGTGTCGCTGGGCGTGGTTCCCCGTCGCGAGAATTTTCCAGCCGCGCTCCGCCGGCCCATTCCGATCCCCGCTTCGCTGTAGTCGGCGCGCCGTCGCGCGCAACGGCTCGCGCCGTCCTCCGCTTCGCTGCGGCCCTGCGGGTGCGCCCGCCGGCCACCGCGCCGCCTGTCTGGCGCGCGAGGCTCGGGAATGGCCCGGCTAGGATGCGAGGAGAAATATGATGGCTGCGATCGGTATCGTCACCGGCACGATCGAGACTGGCTTCAACGGACAGCTGCGAACCTTGTCGATTCGTGCGGCAATCGAAATTCGGCGCAATCGGAACAAGTCGGTCGATGCCCAGCCCGACTATCGCATCTACTCCGACGGCGTCGAGATCGGCGCGGGCTGGATTCGCTGCAGCGAGATGTCAGGGAAGACCTATGTGTCTCTGAGCTTCGCCGCGCCCGAGTTCGGCCCGCGCCGAATATATGCGAACCTTGGCCGCGCCGCCGGCCAGGACGATGACAATTGCTATGCGATCCTCTGGAATCCGGCGGACTGATCCCGCGCGCTACCCGAACGGCCCCTTCGCATCCGGATTGGCGACAATCCGGGTGCAAGGGTGCCGCCACCTTGTTAGGATGACCGCAATGCGTAGCAGTCTCGACCATCTCCCCGCTCAAAAGCAACGCGAACTCGAGCGCGTCGTGCAGATCGTCTTCGAAGAATTCGAGGATGCGCTGGCGCTCGCCACGCAGGACTGGAAGCGCAAGGGCCGGATATCGAAGATCATTCTCTACGGCAGCTATGCCCGCGGCGGTTGGGTCGACGAACCGCATACAGCCAAGGGCTATCAGTCGGACTATGACCTTCTCATCATCGTCAACGACAAGCGACTGACCGACCGCGTGGAATATTGGTCGAAGCTCGACGACCATCTGATGCGCGAGTTCGGCATCTCGAAGGCGATCCGGACGCCGGTGAACTTTATCGTGCATAGCGTCGACGAAGTGAACGCCGGGCTGGCCCATGGGCGCTATTTCTTCATGGACGTCGCGCGCGACGGGATCGCGCTGTATCAGGCGATCGACGACGAACTGCCCGAGCCGCAGCCCAAATCGCCTCACGCGGCGCTTGAGATGGCGCAAGAATATTATGACGAGTGGTTCGCGTCGGCCAAGGGGCGCGAGAAGCTTGCCCTGTTCGCCGTGCAAGAAGGCCTGTTGAAGCACGCTGCGTTCGAATTGCACCAAGCTGCGGAAAGCTACTATAATTGCGTTCTGCTCGTATGCCGCTTCTATACCCCGCACGTCCATAATCTGGCGTTCCTGCGCACGCAGGCCGAGAATGTCGATCCGCGCCTGTTCGACGCTTGGCCGCGCGGCGAGAAGCGCGAGCGCGCGATGTTCGAGAAGCTGAAGGAAGCCTATGTGAAGGCTCGCTACTCCAAACATTACCGTATCTCTGAGGAGGAGCTGAGCTGGCTCGGCGAGCGCGTGTCGGCGCTCGCGGGCATCGTCGAGTCGATCTGCCGCGAACGGATCGCGCAGCTCGAAGACACCGCGCGGGCCGCGGGCTGAGATGGAAGGGGCGCCAACCGCCGCCGAGCTGTTCGCCGCGCTTCGCGTGCTGGTGGCGATCGACGACGAGCGCGGTCTGTTCGATCGCGAAGCGCCCGAGGGCGGCTACCGCTCCGAAACCCTCGAGCGTGCGCTCGACGTGGTGCGCGCTGCCGTCGCCGAATAGCATCCAGATATTGGCGAAAGTCCGTCGCGCCGCCTATAGCGGCCGCCCGTTCGGGAACGGCCCGGACGTTTTTGGAGAATATCTATGAACCACGCCGAACTTTCGGACAGCGTTGCAACCTCGCTCGGCCTTTCGAAGGCCGAGGGCAAGAAGGCCGTCGACGCCGTCTTCGCCGCGATCACCGATGCCGCCGCCAAGGGCGACGAAGTCTCGGTGAACGGCTTCGGCAAGTTCAAGGTCAAGCAATCGGCCGCGCGCGAGGGCCGCAACCCGTCGACCGGCGCCACCATCCAGATCGCGGCTTCGAAGAAGCTCGGCTTCTCGACCGCGAAGGCCGTCAAGGATCGCCTCAACGGCTGATGCTTTGCTCCCCGCCGGCCTTGCCGGCGGGGGAATTGCGCGCGGCGCTAAGGAGCGCGCACTGGCCTCGGCAGGCTCGGCCAGGGGTCGCGCGTCATGACCGGGCCGCGCAGGCGCACTTGCCTCGCTCACCTTGCGGCGCGGGCGCGCCGGTCTGCGGCGGGTAAGCGGCGCTTTGCGCCGCTCCGGCCTCGGCTTCGCTCGGGCCGACCCGTCGCATCCCCGCACACGCCGCGCCGCTGCGGGCTCGGCAAGAGCGCGTTTCTTCTGGCCCTGCGGGCCGGGCGGCTTTGCGGACCATCGGCTCTTGCGGGTTGCGAGACACGACCGGCGCGAGCAGCCTTGTCACTGGAAGTTCCGGCTGCGCTGGCGGAGCGGCTCGCGGCTGTCGGGGGCGCCGCCATTGCTGGCGCCGTCGCCGCGGCCGGGCGCGACGGCAAAGCCCGTGCGGCCGATACGGCCGAGCATATCATCCTGGTTGATGATGCGGTCGGCGATGACATGGATGATCTCGCCTTCCTTCTGAACGCGTCCGCGCATTGCGATCATCGAGGCGGCCATGATCGGCCGGCGATAGATCTCGAAGCGGTCGGGCCACAGGATGCCGTTGGCGATGCCGGTCTCGTCCTCGATCGTAACGAACAGCACCCCCTTGGCGCTGCCGGGGCGCTGGCGGACGAGGATGATCCCCGCCACCTCGATATTCCTGCCGTTCGCGATGTGATGGAGGTCGGCGCAGCGAACAATGCCCATCGCATCGAGTTCGTCCCGAAGGAAGCTGAGGGGGTGGGCGCGCAGGCTCAGCTGCGTCGCGCGATAATCCTCGACGACCTCGCGTCCTTCGGTCATCGCCCGCAGCATCGTCGGGGGTTCGATGCCCTCCGGGCTGAAGCGCGCTTCGCGCGCGTCGGCGGCCTGAAAGAGGGGAAGCGGGGCTTCGCCGAGACCCTTGGTCTTCCAGAGGCCCTGGCGGCGGCTCTCGCCCAGCGGATGGAAGGCATCGGCCTCGGCCAGCCGCTCGATCGCCGCGCGCGGGACGCCGGCGCGGCGCCACACGTCCTCGACCGCGTCGTAAGGCTTGTCGCCGCGCGCGCCGACGATCGCGGCGCCATGGACGTTCGCGAGGCCGCGGACTTGGCGAAAGCCGAGACGGACCGCGAGATATCTGCCGTCGGTTTGCTCGAGTGTGCAGTCCCAATGGCTATCGTTGATCGAGACCGGGCGAACCTCGACGCCATGATTGCGCGCATCGCGAACGATCTGCGCGGGCGCGTAGAAGCCCATCGGCTGCGCATTGAGCAGTGCGGCGCAGAACACATCGGGATGATGATGCTTCATCCAGCAGCTGGCGTAGGCGATCTTGGCGAAGCTTGCGGCGTGGCTCTCGGGAAAGCCGTAAGAGCCGAAGCCCTCGATTTGCTTGAAGGTGCGCTCGGCGAAATCCTTGGGATAGCCGCGCTCGACCATGCCGCCGACGAGCTTGTCGTAGAAATGGCTCACCCCGCCGGTGAGCTTGAACGTCGCCATCGCGCGGCGAAGCTGGTCGGCCTCGGCGGGGGTGAAGCCGGCGCCGACGATCGCGACCTTCATTGCCTGCTCCTGGAAGAGCGGCACGCCGAGCGTCTTCTCGAGCACGGCGCGCAGCTCGGGCTTGGGATATTCGGGCTTTTCCTTGCCCTCGCGTCTTCTGAGATAGGGATGGACCATGTCGCCCTGGATCGGGCCCGGGCGCACGATCGCGACTTCGATCACGAGATCGTAGAAGCATTTGGGCTTGATCCGCGGCAGCATCGACATCTGCGCGCGGCTCTCGATCTGGAAGACCCCAAGCGTATCGGCCCTCTGGATCATGCCGAAGACATCGGGATCGTCGTCCTGGAGGTCCGCCATGCCGATACGGATTCCTTTGTGGTCGGCGAGCAGGTTGAAGGCGCGGTTCATGCAGCCGAGCATGCCGAGCCCCAGCACGTCGACCTTCATGAACTTCAGGACGTCGATATCGTCCTTGTCCCATTCGATAATCTGTCGGTCTTCCATCCGCGCGGGCTCGATCGGCACGAGATCGTCGAGCCGTTCCTCGGTGAGCACGAAGCCGCCCGGATGCTGCGAGAGATGGCGCGGGGTTCCAATGAGTTGGCGGGCAAGATCAAGAGTGAGTCTGAGCCTGTGGTCCTGCGCGTTCAGGTTGAGCTTCTCGATCTCCTCGTCGCTGATCCCGTCGGCCGACCAGCCCCAGACGAGCCCGGTCAGCATCTTGGTGAGGTCCCGCGGCAGCCCGAGCGCCTTGCCGACTTCGGCGACCGCGCCGCGCGTCCGGTAGCGGGTCACGACAGCCGTGAGCGCCGAGCGATGGCGGCCGTAGGTCTCGTAGATCCACTGGATGATCTCCTCGCGCCGCTCATGCTCGAAGTCGACGTCGATGTCGGGCGGCTCCTTGCGCTCGCCGCTCACGAAGCGCTCGAACAGCAGCTCATGCTTGATCGGGTCGATCGAGGTGATGCCGAGCATATAGCAGACGCAGCTGTTCGCAGCCGAGCCGCGCCCCTGGCAGAGAATGCCGCGGCGACGGCTCTCGGCGACGATCGAATTTACCGTCAGAAAGTAGGGTGCGTAACCGAGCTGGTCGATCAATCGCAGTTCATGGTCGATCTGGCTGCGGTAAGGCGCGGGCAGGCCGTCCGGGAACATGGCGGTTGCCGCGGCTTCGGTGAGCTGCGCGAGCGCCTCCTGCGCGCTACGCCCCTCCATGACCTGCTCATAGGGATATTGGTAGCGGATCTCGGCGAGATCGAAGCGGCAGGCATCCGCAATATCGGCGCTGGCCTCGATCGCGTCGGGAAAGAGGGCGAAGCGGCGTTCCATCTCCTGCGGAGATTGGAGGCAGCGGTCCATGAACCGCTCGCGCCGGAACCCGAGCGCATCGATCGTTACCTTCTCGCGGATCGCGGTGACGACGTCCTGAAGCGGCCGCCGCTCGGGGGCATGATAGAGGATGTCGCCGGTCGCGACGCTGCGCACGCCTGTCGCGCGGGCGAGGGCATCGAGCGCGCGCAGCCGCGCGCCATCGCCGGGGCGGCGGCGGAGCGAGAGCGCCATATGGGCGCGCGTGCCGAAAACCTCGCGCAATTCGGTGAGGTTGAGCCTTGCCGTCTCGTCGGGCTGGTCGGGGAGAAGGATCGCGATCTGACCCTCGGCATGGGCGGCGACATCGGGCCAGTCGAGCCAGCACTGGCCCTTGCCGCCGCGCGCCTTGCCGAGGGTGAGCAGCCGCGTCAGGCGCGACCAGGAAGTGCGGTCCTTAGGATAGAGAAGCAGCGACCGGCCATCGCGCAGGTCGACGCGCGCGCCCGCGATCATCCGCGTGCCGGTGGTCTCCTGTCCGCTGAGGCCGCGCACCACGCCCGCGACGCTGCCGCGATCGGCAAGGCCGAGCGCCGTGTGCCCCTGGAGCGCAGCGGCCGCGAACAGCTCCTCGGGCGCCGAGGCGCCGCGCAGGAAGGAGAAATAGCTCGTGACCTGCAGTTCGACATATTTTGTTTCGCCGGGCATGGGTCAGCCGAAGACGCCGTGCAGATACCAGCTGAGGTCGCCGGTCTCGGGCGCGACCGCGTCGCCGCGGCGGAAGAGCCAGAAGCGTTCGCCGGTCTCGGTCTCGACTTTGAAATAGTCGCGCACCGCCCACATCTCGCGAGTGCTGCGCCACCATTCGCCGTGGATGCGTTCGGGGCCATCGCCCGCGATCACCCGGTAATCCTTGCCGCGCCAGCGGAAGCGGCGCGGGGGATGGTCGGGGAGCAGCGCGACGACGCCCGAGAGCATCTCGGGCCGCTTCAGCAATCGCGCCGGGCGCGCCCAGACGGGCCAGCCCTTCGGCTCGGCGAGCGGCGCGAGCGCGCGCACCGCGCGCTCGGGGACATCGCTCTCGATCGCGGTCATCCGGAACAGCGCGGCATCGCCGACCCGTCCGGCGAGCTGGTCGACAAGCGGGGCGATATCGGGCGCGCGCTCGCCCGCCATGAGATCGGCGGCAAACGCCAACGCGCCGAGCGGCTCGACGCCGGGCGCTGCAAGCCGCATCGCCTCGATCCCGAGACCGGGTTCGATCGTCTCGATCCGCAGCGCGAACATGCGCTTGATGTGCCGGGCATCGCGGGTGGCGCGGGCGGCGCCGAGCATGACGGTCTGCTCGCCGTCGTCGACCCGCACACAGGTGAGGACCGCGCCCCGGAGGCCGAGGCCGCGTTGCTCGAGCATCGCCACGAGATCGTCGACGAGATCGCCGATGACCTGCGCGATCGCCTCGGGGGTGGCGATCGGCTCGACCAGCCGGCGCTCGGCTTCGGGCATCTCGAAGGGCACGAGCCCGACGATCGGCTCGGGCGCGAGCCCGCGCGCTTGGTCGAGGCGTTCGACCGTCTTGAGGCCGAGGCGCCGCGCCAGCGGGCCCCGCGGCATCGGATAGAGGTCGGCGATGCGCTCGATCCCGAAGCGCGCGGCCGCGACCAGCGCAGGCGGCTCGAGCCGCAGCGCCGCGAGCGGCAGGTCCGCGAGCGCCTGCGTTTCGGTGCCGGGGGGCAGCAGGGCGATCGTCTCGCCCGAATAGCGCGCAAGCGCGTGCGCGGCGCCGGGCGTGCCGGCGATCGCGACGCGCGCGGTGAACTCCAGCCGCTGGAGGAACCCGATGAGCCGGCGGCAGAAGCGCGCCTCGCCGCCGAACAAGTGCGTCGTTCCGCTGAGATCGAACCACAGACCGTCCGCGCCGGCCACGGCGGCGGTCGGCGTCCAGTGCCGGACGGCATGGAGGGCGAGCCGGTCGAGCAGCGCCCGGTCCGCGCAGGGATCGGCATCGCCGACCTCGAGGTCGGGCACGAGCGCGCGGGCGTGCGCCGCCGCCATGCCGGCCGCGAGACCCAGATCCTGCGCGAGCGGGCAGGCGGCGGTCACGATCTCGCGCTGGCCCTCGCGCGCGATCAGAACGCGCGGCCTCAGTCCCCATAGCGCGGGCAGCGCGGGCGGCGGCAGGATCGCCGGGCCCGCCTCGTCGCCCGGTGCGGGCCGGAAAGGGGAGGGAGCGGCCTCGGAGCGGCGGCCCATCTCGCTCATGGTCGGCCGCTGGTGCGCGGGCAGCGCATCGCTCGCGCCCCGCGCCCAGCGGGCGCCGGGGCGCCACCCGCCGCCACGCGGGACCGAGCAGGCGCCCGGATTGTCGTCGATCGGCATGGGCAGCGGCGCCGCCAGCGAAGGGGCCTCGCGGTCAGGCCGCGTATTTGGTCGCTCCGTCCTGCGCAGCCGCTCGATCGCGAGCTGCGGCAGGAAGAGCGAGGCGACCCTGGTCATCGCACGCCTCCAGCTCGAGGGAAAAGGGAGGCCCGCCGCGTTGGCGCACGAGCTCGATCGTCCATCGCGCCCGGCCGACCCCGGGGGAGGCGATGGAGGAAGACGGCGCGGAGCCGATCCGCCACCGGGTCATCGCGAGCGAGGGCTCGTCGAGCGGGCAGCGGCCCTGGCGCCGGTGTCGGCGGTAGAGCAGCAACGGCGTCTGACCTTCCGACGCGGCAAGTTGCAGGCGCCGCGTCGCGGTCTGGTCGGCCGTCTTCACTTCGGCGACGACGCAGGCGAGCGATCCGTCGCGAACGCCGTCTTCGGCGAGGGCGAGGACATCCTTGTCGTCCTTGCCCTGCGCATAGAAGACCTTCTGAGGCGGCAGCCCCGCTTGCTCGATGCCGGGCGCGTAGAGATCGAACCGCGTCAGCGCCCAGAGGATATTGAGGCCGGGCGCCGCGGCAAAGCGCGCGGCGATCCCTGCGGCGAACAGCGTCGCCGCGGCATCGTCGCTCCAGCCGGGGCTGGCCCCGGCGATTTCGTGCAGTGCCGCGCCATCGAGCCCATGGTCGGCGAGCTTATGATCGAGCGGCCCGATGCCGAACGGCAGGATGGGACCGCGCGCGCTGCGCACGCGTGCAACCGCCTCGCGGAGCGCGGCAAGCTCCTCGGCAGATGGCCGGGAGACGGGGGATGGCAGCGCGAAGGTCATAGGTCATCGACTCAAATGTTCCCTATATGTTCCATTGAGTCGGCTTCGCCGTCAAGGCGCTCGCACTTCACACTGTGGATCGTTTTGGGTTGCGGGCGCTACGCGTCAGAAATCAAACGCATTTACGTGCCTGGGGGCGCGGCGGCAGGCGCCGCCAGTGATGTTCGCACGGAAGCGAGGCTCGAAAGGTGCCGATTTGCCGAATCTCAGGGGGCGGGCGCCGCCAGCGCGTCGAGGCTGCGCTGGTCGCGCTGGCCGCCGAACCAGCGATCGAGCGCTGCCGCGACGAGCGGCGCTGCGCCTGCCGCCTCAAAGAGGGTCAGCGACGAACGGAGCTTGCGGGCATCGGTGTCGCCGAAGACGGCGACGGGATCCGAGCCGATCAGGTCCTGAAGCGCCGAGACGCATTCGATATAGCGCGGACCGAGCAGGGGGTGATCGAGATAGGTCTTGGCTTCGTCGACCGAGGCGAGTGCGTAGCGCTGCGCCATGGCGCTGCGCCCGAGACCCTTGAGCTGCGGGAAAATGAACCACATCCAGTGCGTGCGCTTGCGGCCGCGCCGTATCTCGTCGAGCGCGCGCGGATAGATTGGTTCCTGCGCATCGACGAAGCGCTGGAGATCATACTCCCCGGTCATAGTTTCAAAGCCCCTTGCGCCGGCGGCGCCCCATAAACCTGCGTGACGTCAAGGCTGCCCCCCGGCAGCCACTGGAGCACCTGCGCCGCGGGGACCTCGGGGTCAAGCCAGTCGGCCCAGCTCTCAGGCGCGAGCGGGATGATCTGGCGGTGATGATAGGGGGCGATATCGGGGCCGGCATCCATGGTGAGGAGGGTGAACGCTTCGCCTTCGGGATATTCGCGCCAGATGCCCGCCATGCAGAACCAGCGCTGCCCTTTCATCGTGAACAGCCATTTATCGAGCCGCTTCTGTGTCTTGTCCGCAGGATCCGTGAACTCGTAGAAGCCGTCGCATACGACGAGGCAGCGATGCGATGCGAAGTCGCGGTTTTCGGACCGGAAATTATAGATCGGATTGCCCTTCGGGCCGGGCCAGCTCCACCGCCGGTTGACGAGTTCGCCATGCCCGCGGCCCTTGTCCGAGGTGCGGACGATTGGACCCACATCGGTGATCCTGACGTCCTCGCGCGCCTCGACGTTGGGCGTGCCCTCGGGGGTGTCGAGCCTGATCTGGAGATTGTCGAAATCCTCGGCCACCGAAGCGATATCGACGATCAATCTGTAGTCGTTGCACATATCCCGTCCTCGGTCTTGCGACTCGCTTTCGTTCCTATTATGTTCCGGTCATGGATTCAACGCCCCAGCCCTTTGCAGAGGATGCACCCGATGGTGTCATGCGGGCAATCGTGCGGCGCAATCCTGACAACGCCTCGGAGATCGAGATGGTTCGGGCGCGCTGGGGATCGAATCCCCGGTTCAGCGACGGCGTCGATTTTCGCTTCGTGCGCTCGGAAGGCCGTGCCTTTCCCATGCGCCGCTGCCTCGTTCCGGCATCCGAATTCCACATGGGCGTCGGCGACAAGCGCTACCGCGCGACGCTGGATGGCGGCAATTTCTTCTACCTCGCGGCGATCTGGGAGCCGCCACTCGGTGACTTCCCGCTGTCCTACCGGATCGTCACCGTCGCCGCGAACCCGGACATATCGCCCTTTCAGTCGCGCCATGGCGCGATCATCCACCGCCGCCAGGTGATGGCATGGCTCGATGCCTCGCTCCCCGAGGCCGAGCTTCTGGTCCCTCCGGCGCCCCACACCTTCCTCGTCGAGCCAATCGGGGGGCAGGCGCTGCTGCCGCTGTGACGGCGATGCTCAATCTGAGCGGGCAGGGCGACCTGTTCGGCGCCCCGCTGCTGCCTGGGCTTTGCGCTGCCGGGGACGTCATCTCGGCTGGCGAAGAGCGCGCCTTGATCGCCCACCTCGCCGCCGCCGACCTCGAGCCGTTCGCATTCCAGCAATGGACCGGCAAGCGGCTGACGCGCTCGTTCGGCTGGACCTACGACTTCAAGACCGGCCGCTTCGCTCCTTCGGAGCCATTCCCGGCCTGGCTCCGGCCGATCGCCGCGCGCGCCGCTGCGTTCGCCGGTATCGATCCTGCCGACCTCGCCCAGGCGCTGCTGATCGAATATGGCGAGGGCGCCGGCATCGGCTGGCACAAGGACCGCCCCGTTTTCGATCATGTCATCGGCATCTCGCTCGGCGCCGAGGCCGTCATGCGGTTCCGGCGTCGGACCAAGACCGGCTTCGAGCGGGCATCCTTGCCGCTCACGCCGCGCGGCATCTATCATCTCGCCGGCGAGGCGCGGCGCGATTGGGAGCACAGCATTGCCGAAATGCCTGCGCCGCGCTGGTCGATCACCTTTCGCAGCCTCTGCCCGAACGCGTCGCTCTAATCCATTTCGGATCAAACAGCGCACGGCGGGGTAGTGCAATGCACTAGCTCTGCTGATAATATTGCCGGGGCCGAGGCAGGATGAGGAACCGATGGCGTGGGAACCGGACATTGCGCGTGAAAGCAGGGCGGCAATCGCGAACGCCGCGACCGAACATCCTGCCGGATATATCGGTGCGGGACATCCGGATGCGGCAGGGTCTGACGCAGATGGAATTCGCCCGCCGCTTCGGTCTCAACATCCACACGCTTCGCCAGTGGGAGCAGGGGCTGCGCGACCCCGAAGGCCCTGCGCGCACCTACCTTCACGTCATCGACACCATTCCAGACGCCGTCGCGCGTGCGCTGGAGATCCCCTGATGTACGCTCTTTGGTACCGCAAGGCGCCGGGAGCGCGCCTGGCCTTGTTTCTCTTCGCCCGGGAACCCATGCCCTTTTTTGCCAGTGAGGCGTTGCCAGATTGCCGCTCATGGCTACGCGGCAGAAGCGCTACACGATACGATCGGGCGACCGGCGCCGGACACGGACGAGCGCGGCGAGCGAGGAAAGCTGGGTCGTCATCGACGACCTCCCGCCCCGGCTCGCCCTGGGCGCGGCCGAGATCGATATCTTCGAGGCGATGTTCGGCGATATTCTCGACGATCTCTTGCGGGACAATGTCTAGGCACGGAACAGGAGACCCGCGATGACTCCGAAATTGCGCGCGGCGCTCTATCTTCGCGTCTCGACCTCGAAGCAGGCCGAGCAGGATGTCTCGATCCCCGACCAGCGTCGGCAGGGCGAGGCCTATTGCGAATCGCGCGGGTTCGATCTCGTCGAGACCTATGTCGAGCCGGGCGCGTCCGCGACGACCGATCGCCGACCCGAGTTCCAGCGCATGATCGAGGCCGGGATGGCCAAGCCATCGCGGTTCGACGTGATCGTCGTTCACTCGTTCAGCCGATTCTTCCGCGATCATTTCGAACTCGAATTTCACGTTCGCAGGCTTGCCAAGAATGGCGTCAAGCTCGTGTCGATCACCCAGGAAATCGGTGACGACCCGGTCCATGTCATGATGCGCCAGATCATGGCGCTCTTCGACGAATATCAGTCGAAGGAGAATGCCAAGCACACGCTGCGAGCGATGAAGGAGAACGCCCGGCAGGGCTTCTGGAACGGCTCCCGGCCGCCCCTCGGCTACCGCCTCGTGCTCGCCGAGCAGCGCGGCTTGCGCGCCAAGAAGAAGCTCGAGATCGACCCGCTCCACGCGGAGACCGTCCGCCTGATGTTCCGCCTCGCAAATGCGGGCGAGGGCGACGGGCCGCTCGGGGTCAAGGCGATCGCACATTATCTCAACTCGAAAGGACTGTTCACGCGGTCGGGCGGGCGCTGGGGCGTCGGCACGGTCCATCAGATCCTGACGCGGCGCACCTACATGGGCGTCCACGAATTCAATCGTGTCGCGAAAGGCGGCCGCATGAACCCGGACGCCGATGTGATTACGATGGCGGTGCCGCCGCTCGTCGATCCCGAGCTCTATGATGCCGTGCAGGCGCGCCTGAAGTCGCGCCGTCCCGAGAGGATGAACCCGGCATTGGCGGGGACAGCCACTCTTCTGACGGGTATCCTTCGGTGCGCCGCCTGCGGCGGCGCGATGACGGTGATGACCGGCAAGCGCGGACGCTACCGTTACTACACTTGCGGCAACCGGCGACGCCAGGGCCTCACGTCCTGCGGTGCCGCACCCCTCCGCCTCGACCGTCTGGACGATGTCATGGCGCGTTTTGTCCAGGAACAGTTGCTGGACGCGGATGCCATGGAAGCGATCCTGGAAGCTTTGCTCGATCGAAAGCGCACGCGGGTGGCGGAACGCCGACGTCATATCGGCGAGCTGAATCGCCGCGCTGCGGAGGCGCAGCAACGATTGAGCCGACTTTACGAAGCGATCGAGAACGGCGTCGCCGATCCAGCCGACGCTGACCTGGCCGGACGGATAGATACGTTGAAGGCAGCGCGAGATATGGCGAATGCCGAAGCAGCCAAGGCGGGGGATATCCTCAACGCATCGGGGATCGGCGCCGTATCGCCGGAGATGCTCGCCGAATTCACGTCCCGCGCTCGGAAACGCGTCCGCGCCGGCGGGCCCAAGCAACGACGGGACGTGCTGCACCGGTTCGTTCAGAGAGTCGAAGTTCACGACCGACTGATAAGAATCGGCGGAAGGCGAGAATCGCTTCTGGAAACGGTGGTTTCGCTAGGAAGTGACAGCATGAATGGGCAAGTGCCCTCTGCTGTACTGAAATGGCTCCCCGGGTAGGATTCGAACCTACGACCGATCGATTAACAGTCGATTGCTCTACCGCTGAGCTACCGAGGAACACGCCGCCGAAGCGGGAAGGCGGTCCCTTTGCCGCCGGTCGCGGGATTAATCAAGCCCTCAAACGATAAATTGTTCCATCGCGATGCGTTCGTCCAGACCCTGGTCGGGATCGAACAGCAACGTCAGCGGGCGGCTGCGGTCGGTGGTGACCAGAACGGTCTTCACGTCGCGGATTTCGCGCTGGTCGGCAACCGCGCTGACCGGGCGCTTCGCCGCCTCGCGGACGTTGAAGCGGATGCTCGTCGATTCGGGGACGAGCGCGCCGCGCCAGCGCCGCGGGCGGAAGGGGCTGATCGGAGTCAGCGCGAGCATTTCCGATTCGAGCGGCAGGATCGGCCCATTGGCGCTGAGGTTGTAGGCGGTCGATCCCGCCGGGGTCGACACCAGCACACCGTCGCATGCCAGTTCCTCGAGCATCGTCTTCTCGTTGATCATCACCTCGAGCTTTGCAGCCTGGCGCGTTTCGCGCAGCAGCGAGATTTCGTTGATCGCGGGCAGGATGTGGCGTTCGCCGCTGATCGTCGTGATGTCGCCCGACAGGGGATGGATCAGGAAGGGGCGCGCCGCCGATATGCGATCGAGCAGCCCCTCGACGCGGAACTCGTTCATCAGGAAGCCGATGGTGCCGCGGTTCATCCCGAACACCGGCAGGCTGCGCCGCTGGTCGAGCAGCTGGTGCAGCATGTGGAGCAGGAAGCCGTCGCCGCCGAGCGCGATCAGCATATCGGCCTCGGCGAGGTCGACGAAATCGTAGAGCGGGCGCAGTTCGGCCTCGGCCTCCAGCCCCGCGGGCGCGTTCGACGCCACCAGTGCGATCTTGCGTTGCATTCGGTCCCCGTGCCCCCATTCCTGGGCGGCGTGTCAGCCGCCCGTTGCACTCATATGACGCGCGACCGCCGGTCTGGACTTTCGTTCGATGCGAAAGTCGTGCGCGCGGGGTTTGCCAGCCAATGCGGCATCAATCAAGCCGTCGACGTCGCCCCCGTCACGCAGCGCCGCGCGCAGGTCGACATGGTCGTCCTGGCCGAGGCACATATAGATGCGCCCCTCGACGGTCAGGCGGATGCGATTGCACGTCGCGCAGAAATTGTCGCTGAGCGGCGTGATCAGGCCGAGGGTGACCGGGCTGTCCTCGACCGCGAAATAGCGCGCGGGGCCGCCGGTGCGCTTGTCGATCGGAAAGATTCCGCGTTCGGCGCGCAGCGGGGCGACGAACCGATGAAGCGGGACATAATGGTCGCTGCGATCCTCGGCGATCTCGCCGAGCGGCATCGTCTCGATCAGCGTCAGGTCGAAACCGTTCGCGCCGCAATAATCGAGCATCGGCAGCAACTGATCCTCGTTGAGCCCGGCGAGCGCGACCATGTTGACCTTGACCGCGAGACCCGCGTTCCGCGCCGCGTCGATCCCGCGCAGCGCGACCGCGAGGTCGCCGACGCGGGTGATGTGGCGGAAGGCCTCCGGATTGAGCGTGTCGAGGCTGACGTTGATTCGCCGCACCCCCGCCGCCGCCAGCATCGGGGCGTGCTCGGCAAGCCGCATCGCGTTGGTGGTCAGCGTCAGTTCGTCGAGCCCATGCCCGATCAGCGCGCCGAGCCGCGCCGCCAGCAGGTCGATCCCGCGCCGCACCAGCGGCTCGCCGCCGGTCAGGCGGATGCGGCGGATGCCGCGCGCGACGAAGCGCGCCGCGAGATCGCCCATCTCCTCGATGCTCAGCACTGCCGACCGCGGCAGGAAGCTCATATCCTCGGCCATGCAATAGCGGCAGCGCAGGTCGCAGCGATCGGTGACCGACAGGCGCAGATAGTCGATCCGGCGGCCCAGACCATCGGTCAAACCCGCGTCGGCTAGCGGGGCAGGTGGAGGCGAAAGCGTGGCCATCGATGCGATTGTGATGCAAAAGGGAAGGGCTTGGCAAGAAAAGCCTGATAAGGCGGCGCGATGAATCGCGTTTCCGACTCCCTGTCCGGCTGTGTCCGGATGCTTGAAGACCTGCATATCCGACACGAAACCGACGCCGGCGTCATGCTGGTGCAGGTCGACCAGATGGCGCGCATCAACAACAGCGCCGGCACCGCGGCGGGCGACGCCGTGCTCGACGAGATCGGGCGGCGGCTCGAAAATTTTGCGGGCGACGAGTTCGGGCATGGGAGTTGCGTCGAACGGCTCGACGGGCCGCGCTTTCTGATCGTGCCCGCGGTGCCGCTATCGCTCGGCGCCCTGCGCGCGCAGGAGCGCGCGCTGCACGTCGCGCTCGCCGAGCCGATGGTCGGCGATCCCAAAGGACGTCTCGCGATTCGCATCGCCGCGGCCTTGATCGTGCGCGACGAACCGATCGTCGATCAGCTCCGCACCGCCGGCGACCAGCTTGCGCGTCCGGCCTCGGCGCGCGACGGCGCCATGGTGAGTTCGGCGCTGTCGCACGGCGAGGTCGTGATCCACTATCAACCGCAATATGACGTCGCGAGCGGGGCGATGATCGGGGTCGAGGCGCTGCTTCGCTGGCAGCATCCCGAGCTGGGATTGCTCGGCGCCGGGCCGCTCGTCACCGCGGCGCGCGCGGCGCGGCTCGAACGCGAACTGACCGAACATGCGCACCGCGTCGCGCTCGCCGAGATCGCGGGCTGGCCGCGCGCGCTCGCAGAACTGCGCGTGTCGCTCAACATCACCGCCGCCGACCTCAGCGATCCCGAATTCGCCGATCGCTTCGCGGCGATGGCGAAGCAGGCGGGGGTCGATCCCGACCGGCTGACCCTCGAACTCACCGAGCAGGCGATGCTCAGCGAACCGGCGAACGCGGCGGCGCAGCTTGCGCAGATCCGCGCGCTGGGGTCGGCGATCGCGATCGACGATTTCGGCACCGGCTATTCCAGCCTGTCGCTGCTCGCGCGGCTGCCGATCGACTATCTCAAGATCGACAGCGGCTTCACCCGCAGCCTCGACGGCAGCGACCGCGACCGCATCGTCGTGCGCGCGATCGTCGATCTCGCGCGCGCGCTGGGGTTGCTGGTGGTGGCCGAGGGGATCGAGAATGCGGCGCAGCTCGACCGGCTGCGGGAGCTGGGGGTCGCGGCCTGGCAGGGGTTCCTGAAATCGGGGCCGGTGCCGGGGGAGGAATTGCTGGGGTTGATGGAATAATAGCCCCTCCCCTGAAGGGGAGGGCGTGATTATCCCGCCTGCTTTGCCAGCTTCCCCAGCCCCTTCGACAATTGTAGCGCGCCGTTCAGCCGTGCCCCCGCGCTGCCCCAGTCGCCGCTGACCGACAGCCGGTTGTCGGGCCGGAGGCGCGCGCGGCCTTTCAGCCGTTCGACATAGGCGATCAGGCCGGGGACGTTGGCGAACTGGTCGCCGTGGAAGCTGACCAGCGCGCCCTTGGTGCCGACGTCGAGCTTGGCGATGCCCGCGGCCTTCGCGTTCGCCTTGATTTCCATGAGCTGGATCAGGTTCGCGGTCTCGGGCGGCAGCGGGCCGAAGCGGTCGATCATCTCGGCCGCGAAGCCGTCGAGCCCGGCGCGGTCCTCGGCCTCGTTGAGGCGGCGATAGAGCGCCATGCGCAGCGGCAGGTCGGGGACATAATCCTCGGGAATCAGGATCGGCGCGTCGACGGTGATGACCGGCGACAAGGCTTCGCGCGGCGGCGCGGCGCCCATGCCCTCGGCCTTGGCGACGAGGATCGCCTCCTCGAGCATCGACTGATAGAGTTCGAAGCCGACTTCGCGGATATGCCCCGACTGTTCGTCGCCGACGAGGTTCCCCGCGCCGCGAATGTCGAGGTCGTGGCTCGCAAGCTGGAAGCCCGCGCCCAGCGTGTCGAGATCGCCGAGCAGCTTCAGCCGCTTTTCGGCGGTGTCGGTGATCGCGCCGCCCTCGGGCGTCGTCAGATAGGCATAGGCGCGCGTCTTTGACCGCCCGACGCGGCCGCGAAGCTGATAGAGTTGCGCGAGGCCGAAGCGGTCGGCGCGGTGGACGACCAGCGTGTTGGCGCTCGGAATGTCGAGCCCGCTTTCGACGATCGTCGTCGAGACGAGCACGTCATATTTGCGGTCGTAGAAGGCGCCCATCCGTTCCTCGACCTCGCCCGGCGCCATCTGGCCATGCGCGACGACATATTTGATCTCGGTCACCCGGGTGCGCAGGAATTCCTCGATGTCGGGCAGATCCTTGATGCGCGGGGTGACGAAAAAGCTCTGGCCGCCGCGGTCGTGCTCGCGGAGCAAGGCTTCGCGGATCACCACGGGGTCCCACGGCGCCACATAAGTGCGGACCGCGAGGCGGTCGACCGGCGGGGTCTGGATCACTGAAAGCTCGCGCAGCCCCGACATCGCCATCTGCAAGGTGCGCGGGATCGGGGTCGCGGTGAGGGTCAGGACGTGGACGTCCGCCTTGAGCTGCTTCAGCCGCTCCTTGTGGACGACGCCGAAGCGCTGTTCCTCATCGACGATGACGAGGCCGAGGTTCTGGAATTCGACCGATTTGGCGATCACCGCGTGGGTGCCGACGACGATGTCGATCTGGCCGTTCGCGAGGCCATCGCGTGTCTTCTGCGCCTCGGCCGCCGGGACCAGCCGCGACAGTCTGCCAATATTGATCGGGAAGCCTTTGAAGCGCTCGACGAAATTGGTGAAATGCTGGCGCGCGAGCAGGGTCGTCGGACAGACGAGCGCGACCTGCACCCCCGCCATCGCCGCGACGAAGGCGGCGCGCAAAGCGACCTCGGTCTTGCCGAAGCCGACGTCGCCGCACACGAGCCGGTCCATAGGGCGCCCCGACGCCATGTCGGCGAGCACGTCGCCGATCGCGCGGTCCTGGTCGTCGGTTTCCTGATAGGGGAAGCGGTCGGCGAAGGCGGGGTAGGCGGCGTCCTGCGCCAGCACTTCGCCGGGCCGGAGCGCGCGCTGCGCCGCGGTCGCGAGCAGCTCGCCCGCAATTTCGCGGATGCGCTCCTTCATCCGCGCCTTGCGCCGCTGCCACGCCTCGCCGCCCAATTTGTCGAGCGCGACGCCTTCGCTCTCGCCGCCATAGCGCGAGAGGACGTCGAGATTTTCGACGGGGACGTAGAGCTTGTCGCCGCCTGCGTAAGTGAGCGCGACGCAGTCGTGCGGGCTGTCGCCGACCGGGATCGAGGTCAGCCCCTCATAGCGCCCGATGCCATGGTCGAGATGGACGACGAGATCGCCGACGCTGAGCGTCGCGAGTTCGGCGAGGAAGGCGTCGGCACTCTTGCGGCGCTTGGCGCGGCGGACGAGGCGTTCGCCGAGGATGTCCTGTTCGGTGAGCAGGCTGATCGCGTCGCTCGCGAAGCCGTGGTCGAGCGGGAGGACGATGAGGGCGACGGTGCCCGTTCCCCTCCCGCTTGCGGGAGGGGTTAGGGGAGGGCGTGTTTCGGGCGCTGCATGGTCACCGGACAGGCCCTCCCCCGACCCCTCCCGCAAGCGGGAGGGGAGGCTGGCGCCTAATGCCTCCTGCCACGTATCGACCTGTGCCAGCCCATCGACGCCATGCTCTTTGAGCAATCCCGCCAATCGTTCGCGCGCGCCGCCCGAATAGCTGGCGATGATCGTCCGCCGCCCCTTGCGGCGCTCGTCGGACAGATGGTCGGCGACCTTGTCGTAGACGTTGAGGTCGGCGGTGCGCTCGGGCGTGAAATCGCGCGCGGCAAAGCTTTCGAGGTCGATCACCGCTGCCGATGGCGGGACGTCGAAGGGGGTGACGATATGGATCGGACGTCGCGCCGCCGCATCCCATTCGGCTTCGGTCAGATAGAGCGCTTCGGGTTTCAGCGGGCGATAGCTTCCCGACTGCTCCTGTGCGGCGGCGACGCGGTTGGCATGATAGTCGGCGATCGCCGCGAAGCGCGTCTCGGCGGTGGCGTCGGTGCGGTGCCCCCGTAGCACGGGGGTCGCGGGGTCGATATGGTCGAACAAGGTCGCCAGCCGCTCCTCGAACAGCGGCAGCCAATGGTCCATGCCCGCCTGCCGTCGCCCTTCGCTGACCGCCTGATAGAGCGGATCGCCGGTTGCCTGCGCGCCGAAGATTTCGCGATAGGCGGAGCGAAAGCGCTTGATCGTCGCTTCGTCGAGCAACGTCTCGGCGGCGGGGAGCAGTTGCAGCGCCTTGGCCGGGCCGAGGCTGCGCTGGTCGGCGGGATCGAAGCGGCGGATGCTCTCGATCTCGTCGCCGAAGAAATCGACGCGCAGGCCGGTCTCCTCGCCTGCCGGAAACAGGTCGACGATGCCGCCGCGCACCGCGAACTCGCCCTGATCGGCGACGGTGTCGACGCGGTTGAAGCCGTTCGAGACGAGCAGCTCGGCGAGCGCATCGCGATCGATCCGCTGGCCGGGCGCGAGCGTCGTCGCAAGCTGGCGGATGCGGAAGGGGGTGAGCGTGCGCTGGGTGATCGCGGCGACGGTGGTGAGGATCAATTCGCCGCGCTTCGCCGGCGCCTGCAACGCCGACAAGGTGGCGAGCCGGTCGGCGCTGACCCGCATCGACGGTCCCGCGCGATCGTAAGGAAGGCAGTCCCACGCCGGGAAGCGATGCACGACCAGGTCGGGTGCGAAGAAGGGCGCGGCGTCGGCGATCGCCTGCATCGCCGCATCGTCGGTCGCGACATAGAGCAGGCGCTTGTCGCTCGCGCGCGCCAGATCGGCGAGCAGCAGCGGCAGGAAGCCGTCCGCCGCGCGCGCGAGCGTCAGCGACGCCGCGGCCGGCGCGATGGCGGCGAAGATGTCGGCGGCGCTTCGGGTCATGGCAGCGGGATATAGTCCAGCCGGCGCATCGCGGCGATCAACTCGGGGCGGTCGAGATGCGCGGGGGGATGGCCAGTGCCGAGCGCCCAGGCCATGATATCGACGTCATCCTCCTCGACGACGGCTTCGTACCAGGCGAGTTCCGCTTCGCCCCATTCGGGCGCATAGCGATCGAAGAAGCCGCCGATCATATAATCGGCCTCACGCGTGCCGCGATGCCAGGCGCGGAATTTGAGGCGTTTCAGGCGGTCTTGCATGGCGGGCCTTTTAATCTTCTCTGTCAATGTGGCAACGGACATGGCGCGTAGCGTGATTGCTTTATCCTCGTCATGCTGAACTTGTTTCAGCATCCATGGCCAGCCGTCCCGTTCGACGCTGCACATGGCGTAAAGGGCAGGCCATGGACCCTGAAACAAGTTCAGGGTGACGATGCCATAGAGACTATCCCCGCATCCGACCGAAGAGGAGGGGCTGGGCAAAACGAAGGGTTCGGGTCTAGACACGCCCTAGCCATGCGACCCGAAATCCTCAACCCGCTCTTTGCCGCGCTGACCGACCTCAAGGGCGTCGGGCCGCAGCTTGCCAAGCCGCTGACCCGGCTGGGGCTGGAGCGCGTGGTCGATGTGCTGTTCCATCTGCCCACCGGACTCATCTCGCGCGTGCCCGTGGACCGGCTCGATCAGGCGCAGGCGGGGCAGACGATCATCGTCGAGCTGACCGCGCAGGATTATCGTCCCGGCCGCAGCCCCCGCGCGCCGTTCGGGGTCGAGGCGTTCGACCAGGCGGGCGACCATGTCCGGCTCGTCTATTTCGGGCGCACCTCGGGCCTCGCGCGCAAGCTGTTTCCGCTCGGCGAGAAGCGCCGCGTATCGGGGCGGCTCGACCTCTATGGCGATATGCGCCAGATCGTCCATCCGGACCATGTCGCCGCGCCGGACGACGCGGCGGGAATCGCCGAGCACGAGCCCGTCTATCCGCTGACCGAAGGCCTGACCAACGCGCGGCTGTCGCAGCTTGGGCAGGTCGCGCTCGAACGGCGGCCCGACCTCGCCGAATGGATCGACGCGCCCTTGCTCGCGAGCCGCAATTGGCCTGCGTGGCGCGAGGCGGTCGAGCGCGCCCATGCCAGCCCGCGCGACGAGGCGGCGCGCGACCGGCTCGCCTATGACGAGATTTTTGCGAGCCAGGTCGCGCTGATGCTGATCCGCGAGGGGCTGCGCGCGCGCAAGGGCCGGGCGATCGCCGGCGACGGGCGGCTGACCGACGCGCTGAAACTGCCGTTCGGGCTGACCGGCGCGCAGGAACGCGTGGGCCGCGAGATCGCGGGCGACATGGCGCAGGACAAACCGATGCTGCGGATGCTGCAGGGCGACGTCGGATCGGGCAAGACGCTCGTCGCGCTGCGCGCGATGCTGACCGCGGTCGAGGCGGGAACGCAGGCGGCGCTGCTCGCGCCGACCGAAATCCTCGCGCGCCAGCATTTTGCGACCTTGCAGCACATGCTTGGCGGCTTGCCGGTCAACCTCGCGATTCTGACGGGGCGCGACAAGGGCAAGGCGCGCGAATCGACGCTGATGGGGCTTGCCGACGGCAGCATCGATATTCTCGTCGGCACCCATGCGATCTTTCAGCAGGCGGTGACCTACAGCGATCTGTCGCTCGTCGTGGTCGACGAACAGCACCGCTTCGGCGTCGCGCAGCGGCTGATGCTGACCCAAAAGGCGGCGCGGCCGCCGCATTTGCTGGTGATGACAGCGACCCCGATCCCGCGCACGCTGCAACTCGCCAATCATGGCGAGATGGACGTGTCGCAGATCGACGAGATGCCGCCCGGACGCACGCCGGTCGACACCCGCGTCATCTCGCTCGACCGGCTCGATGATGTCGTCGACTCGCTCGACCGTCACCTCGCGACCGGCGCGCAGGCCTATTGGGTATGCCCGCTGGTGGCCGAGAGCGAGGGCAGCGAGTTGGCGGCGGCCGAGGACCGCGCCGCGCTGCTGCGCGAGCGGCTGGGCGAGGCGCGCGTCGGGCTGGTCCACGGCCGCATGAAGGGACCCGAGAAGGACGACGTCATGGCGCGCTTTCAGGCGGGCGAGATCGGCGTCCTCGTCGCGACGACGGTGATCGAGGTCGGGGTCGACGTGCCCGCCGCCAGTTTGATGATCGTCGAACATGCCGAGAATTTCGGGCTCGCGCAGCTTCATCAGCTTCGCGGCCGCGTCGGGCGCGGGGCGGCGAAATCGGTGTGCCTGCTGCTGCGCTCGCCGAATCTGTCCGAAACCGCGCGCGAACGGCTGGCGCTGATGCGCGAGACGAACGACGGCTTTGTGATCGCCGAGAAGGACCTCGAATTGCGCGGCGGCGGCGAATTGCTCGGGCTCAAGCAGTCGGGCGACGCCGATTACCGCGTCGCGACGCCCGAGCAACTGGTGCGGCTGCTGCCGGTCGCTCACGACGATGCACGGCTGTTCGTCGAACGCGACGGCGGCATGGAGGGCGCGCGCGGCGAGGCGGTGCGGCTCTGCCTCTATCTGTTCGAGCGCGACGCGGCGGTGCCGTTGCTCAGGAGTGGGTGACAGTTCCCCTCCCGCTTGCGGGAGGGGTTAGGGGAGGGCATGTTTCCTCCATCTCCATCATTATGAGCAAAAGACAGCCCCTCCCCCGACCGCAAGCGGGAGGGGAGAGGAGCGTTTCGCTATTTGCAATATCGTTAGTTCACGTCCCCGCGCGCACCCATGGCGCGGATCATCGGCAGATAATCCTCGGCGGCGATCGATTTTTCGAACTGGACGCCGGTTTTGCCGCCGAGCGACCAGATCACCTTCGCCGCGATGCGGCCGATGATCGGCATCCGGAAGACGACGAGGTCGCCGATCTCCAGCCCGCGTTCGTAGCGCATCAACATGCCGTCGGCGCTGATGTTGACGCAGGTGCACATTTCCTGCCGCCCGTCGGGCAGCACGAAGGGCAAGCGGCAATAGACGTCGCTGCGCGGCGCAATCCGCTGGTCGAGCCCGACATAATGGGCCTTGTTGGTATCGATCTTACGCATACGTCCCGGACCTTTGTCGTTTGCCATGGATCGTTCTACGCCATTGCTGAAGAATCGGTAAATGAACTTTGCCGCATCAGCGGGTCACGAGGCCGTGTTTCTTCGATCCCAGGCTGACCGGAACGTCGGCGTCCGCCGGCTGGATGCGATGCTGCGGATCGCGAACGACGGCCCCATCGACCTTGACCGCGCCCTCGTCGAGCTTGCGCCGCGCTTCCTTGTTCGACGCCGCGAAGCCGAGTTCGCGCAGCGCATCGACGATGGTGATGCCGTCGGCGGGCGCAACGACGTGCGGCAGGTCGCCGCCAATCTGTCCCTTTTCAAAGGTTTGCGCGGCGGTGTCGGCGGCGGTCTTCGCGGCCTCGGCGCCGCGGCAGAGCGCGGTGGCTTCGTTGGCGAGGATTTTCTTCGCCTCGTTGATCTCGGCGCCTTCGAGCGCTTCCAGCCGCGCGATCTCGTCCATCGGAAGGTCGGTGAAAAGCTTCAGGAACTTGCCGACATCGCGGTCGTCGCAGTTGCGCCAATATTGCCAATAATCGAAATGGGGCAGCTGTCCCGAATTGAGCCACACGGCGCCCGCCGCGGTCTTGCCCATTTTGGCGCCCGCGGCGGTGGTGAGCAGCGGAGTCGTCAGCCCGTAAAGCTCGGCCCCGTCCATGCGGCGGCCGAGTTCCATTCCATTGACGATATTGCCCCACTGGTCCGACCCGCCCATCTGGAGCCGCACGCCGCGTTCCTTCGAGAGATAGCGGAAGTCGTATCCCTGGAGGATCATGTAGTTGAATTCGAGGAAGGTCATCGGCTGCTCGCGCTCGAGCCGCAGCTTGACCGAATCGAAGGTCAGCATCCGGTTGATCGTGAAATGGGTGCCGACCTCCTGGAGCAGCTCGATATAGCCGAGCTTGCCGAGCCAGTCGTGATTGTCGACCATCACCGCGTCGGTCGGACCGTCGCCGAAGGTCAGAAAGGGCTCGAAGATCGTGCGGATCGAGGCGATGTTGGTGGCGATCGTCTCGTCCGACAGCATCTTGCGGCTCTCGTCGCGGCCGGTCGGGTCGCCGATCCGCGTCGTGCCGCCGCCCATCAGCACGACGGGCTTGTGCCCCGTCTGTTGCAGGCGGCGCAGCATCATGATCTGGACGAGGCTGCCGACGTGCAGGCTCGGCGCGGTCGCGTCGAAACCGATATATCCCGGGACGACCTGTTTCGCGGCGAGCGCATCGAGCCCTTCCGCATCGGTCATCTGATGGATATAGCCTCGCTCGTCGAGCAGGCGCAGCAGGTCGGATTTGTAATTGGTCATGGCGGGCGGGCGCTTAGCATGATGGTGCGGCAAACCCAACCTGTTCATATCTTCATTATCGTCACCCCGGACTTGATCCGGGGTCCCGCTTACTCAAGAAGGACAGCGGGACCCCGGATCAAGTCCGGGGTGACGAAGGACCATGTTCTTCAACAGGCTCAGGACAAACGGAGAGAGTGAGTGTCCGATCCCGAAAGCAACTCACGCGTTGCCCTCATCTGCCACCCCGACACGCCCGCGAGGGCGGTGCGATCGATCGCGGTCGAGATCGGGCTGTCGTTCGACGACGGTTTCGCGCTCAACTTCGTCGTCGAAGGCACGATCGGCGCGGTCGTGCTGCCGCAGGGGGAGGGGGAACTGGTCATCGCCGACGGCGGGACCGACGGGCTCTGGCAAAGCACCTGCTTCGAGGCGTTCCTGACCGAGGAAGGCCAGCCCGACTATACCGAATTCAACTATGCCCCCGACGGGCGCTGGGCCTGTTACCAGTTCGACGATTACCGCTCGTTGCTGCGCGCCGACCAGCTTGCCCCTTGGCGGATGAAGGCCGAGCGGAGCGATGATGGCTATGCGCTGCGCATCGAGCCGGGGATTTTCCCCGACAAGGGGTCGAAGCTGGCGCTGTCGGCGGTGATCGAGGAAATCGACGGCACCAAAAGCTATTGGGCGCTTTGCCATCCGCCCGGAAAGCCCGACTTCCATCATCCCGATTGCTTTAGGGTGACGCTTGGGGCACCCGACGCGGCATGACTATTTCCTTCGGTATCGACCGCCTGCTCGCCGACCCCGCGCTTCGCGCGCCGCTGGAGGGAAAGCGCGTCGCGCTGCTCGCGCATCCCGCTTCGGTGACCGCCGATCTGACGCACAGTCTCGACGCGCTCGTCGCGGCGGGGATCGACATCACCGCGGTGTTCGGGCCGCAGCATGGCGTGCGCGGCGACCTTCAGGACAATATGATGGAGTCGCCCGACTTCACCGATCCGACCTATGGTATGCCGGTGTTCAGCCTTTATGGCGAGGTGCGGCGGCCGAGCGGCCAGTCGATGCACACCTTCGATGTGATGCTGGTCGATCTTCAGGATTTGGGTTGCCGCATCTACACTTATGTGACGACCTTGCTCTACATTCTCGAAGCCGCGGCGGCGCACGGCAAGGCGGTGTGGGTGCTCGACCGGCCGAACCCGGCGGGGCGCCCCGTCGAGGGGACGCTGCTGCGCGAAGGCTGGGAGAGCTTCGTCGGCGCGGGGCCGATGGCGATGCGCCACGGGCTGACGATGGGCGAGATGGGGCATTGGTTCATCCGGCATTTCGGACTCGACCTCGACTATCGCGTGATTGCGATGGAGGGGTGGGAGCCGGGCGGCCCCGGCTTCGGCTGGCCTGCGACACGCGTCTGGATCAACCCCAGCCCCAATGCGGCGAACGTCAACATGGCGCGCGCCTATGCCGGGACGGTGATGGTCGAGGGCGCGACGCTCAGCGAGGGCCGCGGCACGACCCGCCCGCTCGAACTGTTCGGCGCGCCCGATATCGATGCGAAGGCGGTAATCGCCGAAATGCACCGGCTCGCGCCCGAATGGCTGGCGGGGTGCAAGCTGCGCGACATCTGGTTTCAGCCGACCTTTCACAAGCATGTCGGCCACCTCAACAATGGTATCCATATCCATGCGGAGGGGGCGTGGTATGACCCTGCGGCCTTCCGCCCATGGCGCGTGCAGGCGCTGGGGTTCAAGGCGATCCGCAGCCTCTATCCCGATTATCCGATCTGGCGCGGCAAGGATTTCAAATATGAATATACCGACGACGTGCTCGCGATCGACGTGATCAACGGCGGGCCTGACTTGCGCCTATGGGTCGACGATGCGGGCGCGGCGCCGGGCGACCTCGATGCACTCGCGCTGGCCGACGAGGCGGGATGGCGCGAAGAGATTGCGGATTTGCTGATCTATTGAGAAAAGGGACGGCGATGGATCGACGGCAGTTTCTCGACACGGCGACGCTCGGCGGACTGGCTGCGAGTTTGCCGGCATCGGTTCTTGCCGCCGACACGGCGGGCCTGCCCAACCTCGCTGTCAAGGCGGTGCCGATCGGGCGCGAGGAGCGCATGGCGCGGATCGCGCAGGCGAAGGGCCTCATGCGCGCGAACGATATCGGCGCGCTGCTGATCGAGCCGGGGTCGAGCCTTATCTATTTCACCGGGGTCGAATGGTGGCGGAGCGAGCGGTTGACCGCCGCGGTGCTGACGCGCGAGGGCGAGGTGGCGATCGTCACGCCCTTCTTCGAGGAGCCGTCGGTGCGCGAGACGCTGGGCGTGCCGGCCGAGGTGCTGACCTGGAACGAGGACGAGAATCCGCTCGCGGCGGTCGCGACGTGGCTCGGCAGGCGCGGCCTTGCCAAGGGACGGATCGGGGTTGAGGAGACGGTGCGCTATTTCGCCGTCGACGGCCTGCAAAAGGCGATGCCGGACGCGAGCGTCGTCAACGGCGCGCCGGTCGTGCGCGGGTGCCGGATGCACAAGTCGGCGGCCGAGGTCGCGCTGATGCAGGTCGCGAACGACATCACCGTCGCGGCCTATCGCCACACCGCGCCGCGGATCGAGGCGGGGATGACGCCCGCCGACATCGGTGCGATCATGCGCGCCGCGACCGTGGCGCTGGGCGGCGCGAGCGAGTTCGAACTGATCCTGCTCGGTGAGGCGAGCGCCTATCCGCATGGCAGCGGCAAGCCGCAGGCGGTGCGGGGCGGCGAGGTCGTGCTGATGGACTGCGGCGCGGCGGTGCACGGCTATCAGTCCGATATTTCGCGGACCTTCGTCTATGGCAAGGCGACCCCGCGCCAGCGGCAGGTGTGGGACGAGATGCGCAAGGGGCAGGATGTCGCCTTCGCCGCGGCGAAGCTCGGCACGCCCGCGGGCAGCGTCGATGACGCGGTGCGCGCATTCTATCAGAATCTTGGCTGGGGGCCGGGCTACCGGCTTCCCGGCACCTCGCACCGCACCGGGCACGGCATCGGGCTCGACGGGCACGAGCCGGTCAATCTGGTGCATGGCGAGTTGACGAAACTCGCACCCGGCATGTGCTTCTCGAACGAACCCGGCATCTACATCCCCGGCGAGTTCGGCATCCGCATCGAGGATTGCTTTCACATGACCGAGCGCGGCCCGGAATGGTTCAGCGAGCCGCCGCCCTCGATCGATCGGCCGTTCGGGTAGGGGCAGGGAGCTTGGATTCCACCGTTATCCCGGCGAAGGCCGGGATCTCGTCCTATCGGAGTAACGCACCGGCGAGATCCCGGCCTTCGCCGGGATGACGAAAAGAGCCAATGGATTATCGTTCGGCGTCAGGCCTCTTCGGCCGCTGCACCAGGCTCACCAGCACGAAGCTGATGATCATCAGCAGATACCAGCTTCCGAGCTTTTCGACCCCGACCATATGCCAGCCGTCCTTCTGGCTCGGATAGGTCCAGGCGCGAGCGAAGGTGCCGATATTCTCGGCGAACCAGATGAACAGCGCGACGAGGCCCCAGCCGACGAGCAGCGGCATCCGCCGGTTGACGTGGAGCGGGCGGAACCACACCTGGCAGCGCCAGAAGAGCAGGGCTGTCGCCGCGAACAGCAGCCAGCGGATATCGGGCAGCCAGTGGTGCGCGAAGAAATTGACATAGATGGCGGCGGCGAGGACGTAGCTCGTCCAGACCGGCGGGTAGCGCGTGTAGCGGAAATCGAAGATGCGCCAGACGCGCGCGATATAGCTGCCGACCGCGGCATACATGAAACCCGAAAAGAGCGGCACCGCGCCGATGTGGAGCAGGCTCCCTTCGGGATATTGCCACGATCCCGCCGCGGTCTTGAACAATTCCATCACCGTGCCGACGATGTGGAAGATCAGGATGACGATGGCTTCCCTCGGCGTCTCCAGCCGGAAGGCGAGCATGGCGAGCTGGATCAGGACGGCGCCGATCGTGATCGCATCGTAGCGGTGGACCGGCGCGCTTTCGGGCCAGAAGAGGTGCGTGCCGAGCAGCAGCGCGAGCATCAGCGCCCCGAACAGACACGCCCAGCCCTGCTTGAAACCGAAGACGAGAAATTCGAGGAACCAGCCGCGCGGCCCCGGCTCGACCGCCATCGCCTCGAGCCGGGCGCGGACGGCATGGAAGCGGCTGTGGCCGCGTTCGAGCTCAGACATGGACGGCGACGATCGCGATCAGCGAGGCAGCGGGAAGCAGCAGCGCCTGCGCCAGCACCGTGCCGGCGAGGCGGCTCAGCGAGATGAAGGTGATCGCGCGGCGGAAATCGCCCTCGTCGACTTTGCCCTCGACCGCATCGTCGGTCATCACCGACAGTTGCGGGTCGATGAAGGCAAAGAGCAGGATCGTCGCGAAGCCGTTGATCAGCGCCGATAATTGCGACGCGGTCACCCGGAATTCGGGGGCGAGATAGCCGGCATAGAGCGACGCGACGACGCCGACCGCGAGCAGCGATTGTGCGAGGCAGTTGGCGATCAGCACGCCCCAGCCGATCCCCTGCGGCATGCGCCACTCCTTAAGGTGCGCAAGGCTGGGGAAGCGGAGCGACTGGCGCAGCGTGCGCAGCCCGGCGGGGCTGGCGGCCCTGAGCGCCAGCTTCGTCGTCGAGCGATTGTCCTGATACCAGCCGATCGCGGCGGCGAACATGCGCTGTCCGGTGGGGACGAGCAGGATGCCGATCAGCGTCGCGACGCTGGCGGCGGCGAGGACGAACTGCATGTCGACGAACAGCGATGCGCCCGAACCGTCGTGGATGCGCGTCTCGATCCGCTTGGCGAGGAACGGGCCGAGGAAGCTGTTCGACGTGCGCGAGAAGAGCACGAGGATGTTGAACAGCGCAAAGGACATCGCGATCCGCCGCGTCCGCACCCCGGCGATGCGCGCGGCATAAGCGAGCGCGCCGATCAGGTTGATGAAGCCGGTGAGGAGGAGGATGGTGACGAGGGGGAGGTCGATCATCTTCGCGCCTTAGCGCATGATTGCGGCCAGAGAAATCGTCATCCCGGCGAAGGCCGGGATCTCGACCTCGCGCAATAATGCCGCGGCGAGATCCCGGCCTTCGCCGGGATGACGGAAGTGCAGATCAATGCTTCCGCGTCAACTCGCGCATCGCATTGTCGAGCCCGGCGAGGCTCAGCGGATACATGCGATCGTTCATCAGCTGTTTGATCAGCTTCACCGACTGGGTATAGCCCCAATGCGCCTCGGGCACCGGGTTGAGCCACACCGCGGCGGGATAGACATGGGTCATCCGCTGGAGCCACACCGCACCCGATTCCTCGTTGAAATGCTCGACGCTGCCGCCCGGGTGGGTGATTTCATAGGCGCTCATCGACGCGTCGCCGACGAAGATCAATTTGTAATCATGGCCATATTTGTGGAGGATATCCCACATCTGGTGACGTTCGGACCAGCGGCGCTTATTGTCCTTCCACACCCCTTCATAGGGGCAATTGTGGAAATAGAAGAACTCCAGATTCTTGAACTCGCTCGTCGCGGCGCTGAACAATTCCTCGCACAGCTTGATGAACGGGTCCATCGATCCGCCGACGTCGAGGAACAGCAACAGTTTCACCGCGTTGCGCCGCTCGGGCCGCATGTGGATGTCGAGCCAGCCCTGCCGCGCGGTGCCGTCGATCGTGCCCGGAATGTCGAGCTCGTCCGCCGCGCCCTCGCGCGCGAATTTGCGCAGGCGGCGGAGCGCGATCTTGATGTTGCGGGTGCCGAGTTCCTTGGTGTTGTCGAGATTGGCGAACTCGCGCTTTTCCCAGACTTTCAGCGCGCGCTTGTGCTTGCTCTCGCCGCCGATCCGCACCCCCTCGGGATTATAGCCCGAATTGCCATAAGGGCTCGTGCCGCCGGTGCCGACCCATTTATTGCCGCCCTGGTGGCGCTTCTGCTGTTCCTCGAGCCGCTTCTTCAGCGTCTCCATGATCTCGTCCCAGTCGCCGAGCGACTTGATCGCTTCCATTTCCTCGGGCGTCAGATATTTTTCGGCGACCGCCTTCAGCCATTCCTCGGGCACATCGACGGGGTTCTGGCCGTAATCGGTGAGCAGACCCTTGAAGACCTTGTTGAACACCTGATCGAAGCGATCGAGCAGGCCCTCGTCCTTCACATAGACGGCGCGGGACAGATAATAGAATTGCTCGGGACTGCGGTCGATGACCTCGCGGTCGAGCGCCTCCAGCAACAGCAGATGCTCTTTCAGGCTGGCGGGAATGCCCGCGGCGCGAAGCTCGTCGAGAAAGCCGAAAAACATGGCGCAGGCCTATCGTGTTGCGGCGCGCGGTGCAATCACTTTACGTTTACGGAAAGGAGATGGGCAAGGAGGAGAATGATTTTTGAGGTGGACGGGTTTGGCGGCGGGTTACGACCGAAAAGCGACACTTAAGTCGCTCATAACTTCGTCATTCCCGCGAAAGCGGGAACCCAGGGCGTGCGTCGGCTGACCCCACTCTGGGTTCCCGCTTTCGCGGGAATGACGAATAGGGGGAACGTCCGCTCCCCACCCCAAAGCGGACTTTAGCCTTGCCGGCCATGGGCCGCAATTGCCTCTGGACCGTTCCACGCCGCTCCGCCTATAGGCGACGCCGATATGTCGCCCCGCCGGATCATCCGTGGGGCAGGGGAAGGACAGGATATGAGCGTCACGACGGTTCCGCTGCGCCCGGTGAGCAAGGGCGGCCTCTGGCTGATGTGGATCGGCCTCATCGCGCTGCTCGTCGCGGGCACGGGCTTCGCCTGGTGCCAGACCGTCGTTCGCGAGTTCGAGGTGGTGAAGGCCGGCGCGGGCAAGAGCCCGACCGACGGCGATATCGTGCTCATCAAATATACCGGCCGCCTCGGCAACGGGACGATCTTCGACCAGCAGGAACAGGCGCCGATGCCGGTGACCGGCGTGGTCCAGGGCTTCAGCGAAGCGCTCAAGAAGATGCAGAAGGGCGGAAAGTACAAGATCGTGATTCCGCCGGAAAAGGGCTATGGTGCCGAAGCCAAGGGGCCGATCCCCGGGAACAGCACGCTCTATTTCGACGTCGAACTGATCGATTTCAAATCCGAGGCCGAGGTTCGCGCGATGCAGCAGATGATGCAGCAACAGCAGATGCAGCAACACGGCGCGCCCGGCGCTCCGGCTCCGCAGCAGTAATTCTATCGTCGCCCCCGCAAAGGCGGGGGGCGGCGTGCCGAGTGTCTACGTCCCTGCGTTGCGTTCGGCCTCGCGTTCGAGCGCGACCTTGATCATCGCGACGATCGGGTCGGCGAGGAACAGCCCCATGATGCCGAGCAGCGCGCCGAACAAAATCTGCGCGCCGAGGACGAGCGCCGGGGCCAGGTCGACGGTCTGCTTCGCGACCATCGGCACGATCAGATAGCCGTCGACCGTCTGGACAATGAAATAGATGGCGATCGCCCAGAGGCCGGCGTCGGTCCCGGCCGAGAAACCGACGAGCACCAGCAGCACGCCCGAAACGATCGCGCCGATATTGGGGATGAAGGCGAGCAGGCCGGTGAGCAGTCCCATCAGCGCCGCCATCGGAATGCCGACCGCGAGGCAGGCGAGCCAGGTGCCGATCCCCTCGACGATCATTCCGAGCAGCCGCCCCGCCATCAGCCGGCGCAGCGTGAAGCCCATGCGCGCGGTGGTGATATAGAAATTCTCGCGGCTTTTCATCGGCAGCATCCACGCGACGCCGCGTTCGTAGAGCCGCGGCTCGATCGCGATGAAGATGCCGAGCACGACGACCATGACAAGGCTGGTCAGCGCGCCGAGCACGGTGCCGACCGCAGCGGTGACGCGCCCGACGGTGCCCGCGATATTCTCCGTGATCGTCTTGGTGTCGAACTGGACGTCGCCCATGCCGTGCGCGCTCGCCCAGGCGGCGATACGCTCGACCTGGCCCATGACGACCTTTTGCAGGGTCGCGGCCTGATCGGCGATCTGCGAGCCCGCGAACATCACCGTCCAGACGAGAAAGGCGACGAGCGACAGGCAGACGATCAGCAGCCGCCAGCCGCGGCCGATCGGCAGGATACGGCCGATCAGGCGGGTGCCGCCGTCGAGGATCGCCGCGACGACGATCGCCGCGAAGATCAGCAGGATCGGCTGGATCAGCACGATGCACACGCCGATGAGCAGCGCGAGACCCAGCCAGACGCCCGCCTTCAAAAGCTCGGTGCGGACGAGCTGGCTGCGAATCTCGGTGGGGCCGGGGGCTTCCCGATGTTCCTTCCCATGCTCGTCGGCGCGCGGCGCAGAGGTGGCGGGCGCCTTGGCGCGCGTCGCGCTCGTCTTCCTTGTCGTCGCCGCCATGCCGTCGCTCCCTATTTCGCGTTTCCATCATGCGCGGGGCGCAAGTTGGTTCCGGCGCGGCCCGGGCGCAGCGCGCCGAACCAGCTCAGCGGATTATACCATTCGGCCGTGCCGTCGGTCGAAAAGCTGATGATCTCCGCGCGGCCCGCAATCGCATCGAACGGCACCGGGCCGCCGAGGCCCTTTTGGCTGACGGCGACGCGGCTGTCGGCGCTGCCGTCGCGGTTGTCGCCCATCAGGAACAGGTGATTGGCGGGCACTTTGATCGGCCCATAATCGTCGGTCATGTAACCGGGGCCCATGTCGATCGTGTCGAAGGTCGCGCCGCCGGGCAGCGTTTCGCGCACGACCGGCAGTTCGAGCACTTGCCTGCCGCTCGCATCGCGGGCGAGGAAGCGGCCGAGGCTGCTGTCGGGACCGGGCATATTGGCATCGACCGGGATCGACAGCATCGGTTCGACCTCGCGCTTGATCGGCGTGCCGTTGATGATCAGCGCGCCGCCGCGCAGCTCGATCGTGTCGCCGGGCAGGCCGATCACGCGCTTGATATAATCGACGCGCGTCACCGGATGTTCGAGCACGACGATGTCGCCGCGCTCGGGCAGCTTGCCGAACCAGCGGCCGGGCGTTTTCGGCGCCAGGTGGAAGCTCGCCGAGGCATAGGACCAGCCATAGGGATATTTGCTGACGATCAGCCGGTCGCCGTTGCGCAGGATCGGCATCATCGAATCGGACGGGATATAGAAAGGCTTGGCGACGCAGCTATGGATGCCGAGCACGAGGATCAGGATCACCACGATGTCGCGGATCAGCTTGCCCCAGCCGCCGTCGTCCCTGTCCGCCTTGTTCTTCGCCATGCTCAGTCCTTGATTGCCTCGATGATGACGAAGGCCTGCGCCCAGGGATGGTCGTCGGTCAGCGTCAGGTGAATGTGGGCGCTATGCCCCGGAGGCATCATCTCCGCGAGCCGCGCCGCCGCGCCGCCGGTCAGCGCCAGCGTCGGCGCGCCCGAAGGCGCGTTGACGACGCCGATGTCCTTCATGAACACCCCACGCTTGAAGCCGGTGCCGACCGCCTTGGAGAAAGCCTCCTTGGCGGCGAAGCGCTTGGCATAGGTGCCCGCGCGGGTGAAGGGCCGCCGCGCGGCCTTGGCGCGCTCGACGTCGGTGAAGACGCGCTTTTCGAAGCGTTCGCCGAAACGGTCGAGCGACGCCTGGATACGCTCGATATTGCAGAGGTCGGAACCGAGGCCGATGATCAAAGCGATCCTCCCCTGCACGGGGAGGGGGGCCGCCGAAGGCGGTGGAGGGGCAGGCGCGTCATCGCGCTGCCTCTCGGCGGCAAGCAAGCCGCAGGTGCCCCTCCACCATGCTTCGCATGGTCCCCCTCCCCGTGCCGGGGAGGCTCTGTCGCGCTCCGCTCACCCGCGCGCCTCGTCCATCAACTCGCGCATCCGGCGCACGGCGGTCTCGAGGCCGGTGAAGATCGCCTCGCCGATCAGATAATGGCCGATGTTGAGTTCGGCGAGCTGCGGGATCGCGGCGACCGGGACGACATTCTCATAGGTCAGCCCGTGGCCCGCGTGCGGTTCGATGCCGTTCTTCCACGCCAGCGCCGCGGCGTCGGCGAGGCGGCGGAGTTCGGCGGCGCGATCCTCGCCCTCGGCATGGGCGTAGCGGCCGGTATGAAATTCGACGACCGGCGCCTTGAGGCGCATCGCCGCCTCGATCTGGCGCGCGTTGGGTTCGATGAACAGGCTGACGCGGATGCCGGCGTCGTTCAGCCGCGACACGATGGGCGCGAGGTGGTTATGCTGCCCCGCCGCGTCGAGCCCGCCCTCGGTCGTGCGCTCCTCGCGCTTTTCGGGGACGATGCACGCGGCGTGCGGCGCGTGGCGGAGCGCGATGGCGACCATCTCGTCGGTCGCTGCCATTTCGAGGTTCAGCGGCAGGCTGGTCGCGGCCTGGATGCGCGCGAGGTCGTCGTCGCGGATGTGGCGCCGGTCTTCGCGCAGGTGCGCGGTGATGCCGTCGCCGCCGACCGCCGCGACGATTTCCGCCGCGCGCACCGGATCGGGATGATCGCCGCCGCGCGCGTTGCGGATCGTCGCGACATGGTCGATGTTGACCCCGAGGCGCAGGCGGGCGCTCAATTCGCGCGGCTCCCTGGCTTGATCGCCTGCGTGCCCGCGAGTTCGGGGGGCAGTTCGTCTGCTGCATAGGTGGGGAAGTTGATCGCCACGAGCGGATAGAAGGGAACGCCGAGATCGATATTGCTCCCGGCCGAACGATCGACGAGCGCGGCCTCGGCGAGAACCTCGCCGCCCGCGGCGCGCACCGCCTCCATCGCCTCGCGCGAGGAGAGGCCGGTGGTGACGACGTCCTCGACCATCAGCACCTTGGCGCCATCCGGGATTGCGAAGCCGCGGCGCAGCTCGAACGTGCCGGTCGGGCGCTCGACGAAGATCGCCGGCTTGCCGAGCGCGCGGCCCATCTCATGCCCGATGATCACGCCGCCCATCGCGGGCGAGACGACCAGGTCGATCGCCTGCCTCAGGTCGCGCGGCAGCCTGGCGGCGAGCGCGACGGCGAGCCGCCCGGCGCGCTCGGTGTCCATCAGGACGCGCGCGCATTGGAGGTAATATTCGCTGTGGCGGCCCGAGGAGAGCAGGAAATGTCCCTGCAACAGCGCGTCGGCGGCGCGGAACTCGGCCAGGATTTCATCGTCGGTCATGGGAGAAGGGTCTTTTGTTCCTGTTGACCCGCCTTCGAGAGGCAGGTTTCGGTGGCGAAGATTTGCCAGCCGGAAAATAGTGTTAGAGATGCTTGAGGCAAGCGGCAAGCGGGTCTATAGCGCCCGCGAGATTCAGCCTTGGGGACGGCTGCCGCGACGCATGTCCGGTATCCGCACAAAGGGGTTGGGGCATCGATAAGAACAACAGGCAACGGGCGGCACTATCCTTATGAAGAGCTTGAAAACCCTTGTAATCGCAGCGGCTTTGTCGCTCGGCGCGGTGGGCGCCGCGCAGGCACAGGCACCGGCGGCAGCACCTGCCGCGGCGCCGGTGGCCACGACGACGGCGACTCCGGCTCCGGCAGCGCCCGATGCGGCGGCGACCACCGCGGCGCCCGCACCGGCCGACGCCGCCAAGGCGGCCGCGCCCGCCGGCGATGCGACCTATGTGCCCATGAAACCCACCGCCGGGATCGGCCAGCCGGTCGACGGCGACATCAATTTCCAGCCGCAGGTCACCCCGATCGGTCAGCAGGCCTATACGTTCAATCACTATATCCTGCTGCCGGTGATCACGGTCATCACGCTGTTCGTGCTCGGCCTGCTGCTCTGGGTGATCGCGCGCTATCGTGCCGGCGCGAACCCGGTGCCGTCGAAGACGACGCACAACACCTTCATCGAAGTGATCTGGACCGCGATCCCGGTCCTCATCCTCGCGGTGATCGCGGTGCCGTCGATCCGCCTGCTCGCGGCGCAATATGAGCCGCCGAAGAAGGATGCGCTGACGATCAAGGTCACCGGCTATCAATGGTATTGGGGCTATGCCTACCCCGACCAGGGCATTGCCGAATATGTCTCGAAGATCCTGCCCGAGGATCAGGCGAAGGCGCGCGGCGAACCCTATCACCTCGCCGTCGACAACCGCATGGTCGTTCCCGTCGGCCGCCAGGTGAAGCTGATCATCACCGGCTCCGACGTGATCCACAGCTTCGCGGTCCCCGCTTTCTGGACCAAGATGGACGCGGTCCCCGGCCGCGCCAACGAAACGACGTTCACCGCGAACAAGGTCGGCGTCTATTACGGCCAGTGCTCGGAGCTTTGCGGCGTCGATCACGGCTATATGCCGATCGCGGTCGAGGTCCTGCCGGTCGACAAGTGGAAGGCCTGGGTCCGCTCGAAGGGCGGCAATCCCGACGGTCCGGCGCCCGCCGCCGCGGCTCCGGCCGCGCCGGCGCCCGCCGGTCCGGTCCCCGCGACCACGACCGCCGCGCCGGCTCCCGTGCCCGCCGCCACCGCACCCGAAGCAGCGCCGGCTGCGGCTCCCGCCGCCGCGCCTGCCGCCAAGAATTAATCCAAGGGGTCCGACAGATGACCGATATCGCAGCGACTGCACCATCCCACGATCATGCGCATGATCATGACCACGACCACGGCACGCCGGGCTTCTTCGTCCGCTGGTTCATGTCCACGAACCACAAGGACATCGGCACGCTCTACCTGATCTTCGCGATCATCGCCGGCATCGTCGGCGGCGTCTTGTCGGGCATGATGCGCCTCGAGCTTGCCGAGCCGGGCATTCAGTATCTCCATGGCTGGGCGCAGTTCTTCGACCCCGCCGCGACCGAGGTGCAGGCGAAGCATTTCTGGAACGTGATGATCACCGCGCACGGCCTGATCATGATCTTCTTCATGGTCATGCCCGCGATGATCGGCGGCTTCGGCAACTGGTTCGTGCCGCTGATGATCGGCGCGCCCGACATGGCGTTCCCGCGGATGAACAACGTCAGCTACTGGCTGACCACCGTGGCGTTCGTCATGCTCGTCGCCTCGATGTTCTTCCCCGGCGGCAGCGGCCTTGGCGCCGGCACCGGCTGGACGCTCTACGCGCCGCTGTCGACCAGCGGTTCGGTCGGCCCCGCGGTCGACATGGCGATCTTCTCGGTCCACCTTGCGGGTGCGGCGTCGATCCTCGGCGCGATCAACTTCATCACCACCATCTTCAACAT
>QFCS01000333.1_pt1 | contig 40692 bp, 36 predicted proteins | sample 3576561 | NCBI WGS metagenome assembly QFCS01 | reverse complement strand
TTCGATGGAACGGCGGATGGCGACCCAAGCTCTCCCACGGGCTCAAACGCCCAGAGGTGGGTCGGTCTCCCATCCGCCACCGCAACGGCTACCTTAGCAGAGACGGCAAAATTCAAGTTACAAGGGTTGGGGTGAGGGGCGGCATGAACGTCTCAAGCGACTGCCCTGCGGACTTGCCGCGCTTGCGGGGCTCGGTTACGCCTAGCCGATGACGACGCATCGCTTCACCGCCACCACCTGGCACAACGTGCTGGGCACGTTGCCCGCCGCCCTCACCATCGCCTCGGGCGATACGGTGATCACCGAAACGCTCGACGCCCACGGCATCGACAAGGACGGCGTGCAGCGCGCCGCCGAGCCGAACCCGATGAACGGCCCGATCTTCGTGACCGGCGCCGAGCCGGGGGACGCGCTGAAGGTGGAGATCGTGCGCATGACGCCGATCCGCGCCAGCGGCTGGACGCGCGCGTCGCTGGCGGGCAACGTCGTCGACCCGGAATTCGTCCGCGGCCTGCCGCCGCGCGACATGGTGAACTGGCGGATCGACCGGCAGGGACTGACGGTGATGCTCGACCCGCCGGTGCCGGGCCTCGAGCATCTCACCTTGCCGCTCGAGCCGATGATCGGCTGCTTCGGCGTGGCGCCGGCGCTGGGCCAGGCGTTCTCGACAGCCACCAGCGCCGAAAACGGCGGCAACATGGACTATCGCGGCTTTTGCCCTGGCGCGACCGTGTGGTTTCCCGTCGCCGTGCCCGGCGCGCTGTTTTTCCTCGGCGATTGCCACGCCGCGCAGGGCGACGGCGAGATCGTCGGCACCGGCATCGAAACCTGTTTCGAGGTCGAGGTTCGGCTGACGGCCGAGAAACGCCGCGACCTGGTATGGCCGCGCGGCGAAAGCGCCACCGACATTTTTTCGGTCGGCAACGCCCGGCCGCTCGACCAGGCCCTGCAGCACGCCACCACCGACATGTTCAACTGGCTGACCGGCGACTACGGCCTGAGCCCGGCGGCCGCCAGCCACCTCATGGGCCAGGTCGTCCGCTACGACGTCGGCAACGTCTACGACCCGGCCTACACCATGGTCTGCCGCATCGAGAAGAAGTGGCTGCCGAAGCGGTAAGCGCTAGCCCGGCGGACACCAGCTGCGCCGCCGCCTGCTGCTTTCCCGCCAGGTTCGCGCGTGCGCGATACAGGAAGAATAGTTGAACTCTTTTCTAAAGAAGGTGAAACTTGTCGGCAGTATAAGGGGACCTTTATGCGCCGTACTTTATTTTCCTTATCAGCCATTCTGATATCCATGTTAATTTGTGGATCTGCGGCGCATGCTGGCGTCAGGCCCTTGTCGACGGGAGAGGCCGCTGCTTCTGAACATGAAGTCCGAAGTAAGCGTCAACGCCAGGATATCAAGAAACAATTTGAAGCCGAGCGACAACGTCACAGCTTAGAGGCCACAAGGCGAGCAGAACTCGAGTCCGAAAGGCGCCGTGCCGAAGAAACAACTCGGCTTAAGGAACTGGCCCGCACCATTACGTTAGAGGTTCGCGCTAAAACACGTGGTTTTGTTGAGCCCCTCATCCCGCTAGAGATATTGAAAATTAATCAAACCACGTGTGAAGTAGCTGCACGCCCAGTCTCGTTTGCAGTTTCCATTGGAGGATTGGACGTCACGCCGGCCTGGAGTCGTGCCCGCTTCACGGCAAACGCCGCGCCTAACGACGTCACCTTGCTGACTTCCACGTTAGAAAGTCGCGGCATCGATAAGACCCGGCTTTACGCTCTAAACGGTAGCAGATCGACACGGCCTCATATACGGGCAGCATTCCTCGACATTTTGCGCAAGTTGCGCTGCGGCGATCATGTTATTGTGCACTTCTCCGGTGAGGGCGGCTCGATGCTGGGCCTGCTGTCCGTAGTCACCTCGTGGGACGTCGGACAGTCGGTGAGAGAGATAGTCGCTGCGGCAGCGTCTGGTTCGCTGGCGACCGATGATAGCAAAATCATTGCCGAAACCTTTTCGGCCGATGATCTAGGCATGGTCGTCGAGGCTGAGGATCGACAGACATTAGATATCATCACAGGCCGTGACGTTTCGAATTTTCTGTTGGCCGCGCGTAACCGCGGCGCTTTCGCGATCGCAGCAATCGATACCGGACACGCAGTCAAGGTCTCCCTATCCGCTCGCCACCTTGCAGCGGAAAGAGCCTCGGACTGGTCGTTTACGTTTGGCGGCAGCCTGCTGGAACCAAAGCCAGATGCGATGATCCTGCAGCCGGACCATGGCGAGTTCGCCATTTTCTATGCAACTTCTGACGACGAGGGCGCGCCCGAATTGCGCCTGCCGGAGGGCTCTGACGATGCCAAGCCTTACGGCCTCTTTACGTTCATTCTAGCAGGCGCATTACTTGAAAGTGATGATCTCACGCCTCGTCAATTCGCCGAACTTCTGGCCGCACGCCTCGGTAAGGTATCGACGTCCGTTCATCCACGTGTTGAAGCGACACAACCGGATCTGGGTTTGATTGCAGAAGCGCAGATCTCGCGAACAGATCCGATCCAGATAATTAGCCCACCATCCACTAGAGGGGCGATCGTGATCAAGCAAGCAACCACGCGCGTTGAAGGATTAATCGACTGGCCAGCAAAAACGCTCGGTATCTATGTCGACAACCAGCCGGCCACCATCGATGCCTCAGGACGGTTCGCAGCTACCGTGCGCCTCGATGCGGGGGTGAATAAGATCGGCATTGTTGCCGTTACCGCTGACTCTCGCATGCATCAGAAAACCGTCGAGGTGTTTTTTCACGGAGGAGAAGAGGCGTTGGTCGGCAATGGCGTGAGCTATGCCTTGATTATTGCCAACCAGAATTATTCCGCCAAAAGCGGGATGCGTTCCTTGCAGACACCGTTACGTGATGCTGAAGCTCTTGAGACCATCCTTTCGCGCCGCTTCGGCTTCCAAACAAGCATCATGACGCCCAACGGCAAAGTTTCTCTCATCCTAAAGGATGCGACCAAGCGTCAGATGGAGACGACGCTGTTTCAGTTGGGAAAAGTGACAACGCCCCGTGACAGAGTGCTTATCTTTTATGCAGGCCACGGGGTGTTCGAGGCTGTTACGTCAACAGCTTACTGGGTCCCTAGTGACGCGGAGCAAGGTTTCGAACCCAGCTTTCTGTCTGCCTCCGACATTTCGGCAGCGATCCAGCGCATCCAAGCTGGCAGCGTAATTCTGATTTCGGACTCTTGCTATTCTGGCGCATTGATGCGCGGCGATGTTTCGGAACAAAAGCATGTTGATCCGGAGGATCGACTTAATGCTCTTCTGAAGCTTCAGTCCCGTCGCGCCCGAGTTGTAATCACGTCCGGCAACAACGAACCTGTAATTGACAACGGTGGTGCCGGTCATTCGATCTTTGCGGGCGCGCTCCTGGCCGGGCTTAAGGAAATTGAACCGGATGCGTTCTCGGCACGCGAGCTATTTGACGGCTTCATACTCCAGCGGGTCGTGGCCAACGCCGATCAGGAACCGCAATTCCGACCGCTGGAAAAAGTTGGCCACGAAGGGGGCGACTTTGTCTTCGTTCGCCGTGGCCCGGAACAGACGGCCGGCAGCCCGTAGTCAGATCACTTCACCGAGGTTCTTCAACACCAAACCAGACATCCTCTAAGCCGCCGCCGGCCGCCGTCCTGCCGCGGTCGCCAGCTCGCGGATGCCGGGCTCGATGTGCTGCAGCGCGATCGACGAGATGCCGAGGCGCATGAAGCGTGCCGGCTTCTGCGGGCCGTCGAAGAAGCGGTCGCCGGGCTCGATGATGACGCTGCGCGCCGCGGCCGCCTCGGCGAGGCCGCGCACGTCGGCGCCGCGCGGCCCTTCCAACCACAGCGACGTGCCGCCGGCCGAGTCGGTCGAGCGCCATTCCGGCAGGAACGCCGCGATCGCATGGGCGAGCCGCTTGCGCCGTTCCTCGAAGGCCGACGACAGCCGCCGCACCAGCGCCTCATGGTGGCCGAGCGACAGGAAAAGGGCGACCGCGCGCTGGTTGTTGGCCGGCGGGTGGCGGAACATGAAGCGCCTCAGCGCCCTGAGTTCGGCGACCAGTTCGGCCGGCGCGACGATGTAGCCCATGCGCAGGCCCGGCGCGAGCGTCTTCGACATCGAGCCGACATAGATGACCCGGCCGGAGCGATCGAGGCTCTTCAGCGCCTGCTGTGGCGCGTCGTCGATGAGCTGGCTGTCGTAGCCGTCCTCGATGATGATCTGGTCGTAGGCGCTGGCGCGCGCCAGAAGGTCCTGCCGGCGCTCGGCCGACAGCGGCACCATGGTCGGGCAATGGTGGCTCGGCGTGACGAAGACGAAGTTGGCGTCCTCGGGGATGGCCGAGGTGACGATGCCGGACGCGTCGACCGGCACCGGCCGCACGTCGGCGCCGGCGAGCCGGAAGATCGAGCGTGCGTCGGGATAGCCGGGATCCTCCATCGCCAGCTTGGTGCCCTTGGCCATCAGCAGCGTCGCCAGCATGTAGAGCGCGTTCTGCGCGCCGAGCGTGACGATGATCTCGTCCGGATTGGCGAAGATGCCGCGCCGCGGCAGCAGCCGCGCCTGGATCTGCTCGATCAGCAGCGGGTCGTCGCGGTCGACCATGTCGGCCGCCCAGTTGCGGATCTCCAGCACGGCCAGCGCCATGCGGTTGCACTCGCGCCACTCGGCGGTCGGGAACAGCGCCGGGTCGAACTGGCCGTAGACGAACGGATAGGACGACTTGATCCAGTTCTCGTGCTTGGCCGGGCGCGGGAACTCGCTCGGCGCGAACTGCCGCAGCGCCTTCCAGTCGACCTCGCTTGCCGCGTCGGCATGCTTGTGATGCGGCTTGGCCGGGCTGGCCAGCACCTCGGGGTTGACGAAATGGCCGCGCCGCTCGCGCGCCACGAGGAATCCCTGGTCGACCAGCTGCTGGAAGGCGAGCACCACGGTGCCGCGCGCCACGCCGAGTTTTTCGGCGAGGATGCGGCAGGACGGCAGCGGCATCGACGCCGCGATCTGCCGGTCAAGGATGGCGGCGACGATCGCCTGGCGGATCTGCGCCTGCAAGGTCTGGCCGGATTCGGCCGAGATGCGGAAGAGGCCGGACCATATGGCCGCGTCGTTTCTCTGGGGCATCGGACGTTCCCTCGAACATCATTCTTCATACTATTTGGGCCAGAGAATGGTACTCTTGGGCCAATGGCTTGCGCCAATGAAATTTTCTGATCGCAAGGATTTGTGCCAGTGATGCTTGCCGGCCGGGCCAGACGGAAGGCCTACAGCATGGCGAAACAGAGGCCGCCGTCGCGATGCGAATCGATTGAATTTTCGCGGCCGGCTGTCCCCAGCGCCGCAAAGCCATGCTAGGTGTCGCCGGACACGACCGCCGTCCAACCCGGAGCAGAGCCCGTGACCACAGCCTCCTTCAAAGCCGCGCTCGACGCCTTGCGCGCGCATGCCGCCCCTACCGACATGCGCAAGCTCTTCGCCGACAATCCCGGCCGCTTCGGCGCCTTCTCGCTGAGCGACGGCGACCTCCTGCTCGACTGGTCGAAATGCGCGGTCGACGCCGCGACGATGCGCCTGCTGGCGGCACTTGCCGACGCCGCCAACCTGGAGGCGCGGCGCGCCGCCATGTTCTCCGGCGAAAAGATCAACCTGACCGAGAACCGCGCCGTGCTGCACACCGCGCTGCGCAACCCGCCCGGCGCCAAGGTCGAGCTCGACGGCGTCGACGTGATGCCGGAGGTGCATGCGGTGCTCGACGCGATGGCGCGTTTCGCCGGCGCGATCCGCGACGGCTCCGCGACCGGCGCGACGGGCAGGAAGATCACCGACGTCGTCAACATCGGCATCGGCGGCTCCGACCTCGGGCCGGTGATGGCGACGCTGGCGCTGGCGCCCTATCACGACGGGCCGCGCGCGCATTACGTCTCCAACATCGACGGCGCGCACATGCACGACACGCTGAAGGGGCTCGACCCGGCGACGACGCTGTTCATCGTCGCGTCGAAAACCTTCACAACGGTGGAGACCATGACCAATGCCGAGACGGCGCGGCGGTGGCTGTCGGCCGCGCTCGGCGCCGAGGCGGTGGCGAAACATTTCGCGGCGGTGTCGACGGCGCTGGAGAAGGTGGCCGCCTTCGGCATCGCGCCCGACCGCGTGTTCGGCTTCTGGGACTGGGTCGGCGGCCGGTATTCGCTGTGGTCGGCGATCGGCCTGCCGATCATGATCGCCATCGGCGCCGACAATTTCCGCGCCTTCCTGGCCGGCGCCCATGAGATGGACGAGCATTTCGCCACGCGGCCGCTGCTGGAGAACATTCCGGCGGTGATGGGCCTGGTCGGCTTCTGGCACCGGGTCGTGCGCGGCTACCCGGCGCGCGCCGTCATCCCGTACGACCAGCGGCTGGCCCGGCTGCCGGCCTACCTGCAGCAGCTCGACATGGAGTCCAACGGCAAGGGCGTGATGCTCGACGGCACCGCCGCCGCCACCCCGACCGGGCCGCTGGTGTGGGGCGAGCCCGGCACCAACGGCCAGCATGCCTTCTTCCAGCTGCTGCATCAGGGCACCGACTTCATTCCGGTCGAGTTCCTGGCGGCGGCGGAAGGCCACGAGCCGGAGCTGAAGCACCATCACGACCTGTTGCTCGCCAACTGCCTCGCCCAGTCTGAGGCGCTGATGAAGGGCCGCACGCTGGCGGAGGCGAAAAGCCAGATGCTGGCCAAGGGCATGGCGCCGGACGAGGTCGACAGGATCGCGCCGCACCGCGTTTTTTCCGGCAACCGGCCGTCGCTGACGATCCTCTACAGGACGCTCGACCCGCGCACGCTGGGCCGGCTGATCGCGCTCTACGAGCACCGCGTCTTCGTCGAGGCGCAGCTTTTCCACATCAACGCCTTCGACCAGTGGGGCGTCGAACTCGGCAAGGAACTGGCGACCGCGCTGCTGCCCGTCGTGGAGGGCAAAAAGGATGCCGCAGGCAGCGACGCCTCGACAGCCGGCCTGGTGGCGCATATTCACAAGCTGAGGGGTTAGCGCTCCACGCAACACCCCTCATCCGTCTCGGCGCTTCGCGCCGATCCACCTTCTCCCACAAGGGGAGAAGGAGAGCGTCGCAACCTGGTCGGCACGGCAAAGGGCCAAAACAGTGCAAGACATCCGCGGCATCCTGTTCGACAAGGACGGCACCCTGGTCGACTTCCAGGCGACCTGGTTCGCCATCGGCGACCACCTCGCGCTGCGGGCGGCGGGCGGCGACCGCGACAAGGCCAACGCGCTGATGGAAACCGCCGGCTACGACTTCGCCAATCATTGCTTCAAGGCCGATTCGGTGTTCGCCGCCGGCACCAACGCCGACGTGGTGGCACTGTGGTATCCCGACGTGCCGGCCGCCGAGCGGGCGGCGATGACGGTCGGTTTCGACCGCCTCACCGCGGAGGAAGGCGCCAACCAGGCGGTGCCGCTGCCGGGCAGCCGCGACGCCATCGCGGCTCTGCACGCCGCCGGCTTCCGCCTGGGGGTAGCCACCAACGATTCGACCGGCGGCGCCGAGAAGACGCTGCTGGCGCTCGGCGTCGCGCAAATGTTCGACGCCGCTTACGGTTATGACGGCGTCGCCAATCCGAAACCCGCGCCCGACCCGGTCTACGCCTTCTGCGACCTGACCGGACTGAAGCCCTCGCAGATCGCCGTGGTCGGCGACAACCGCCACGACCTCGAAATGGCGCGCGCCGGCGGCGTCGGCCTGGCGATCGGCGTGCTGTCGGGGACCGGCACGCGCGAAAGCCTGACGCCGCTGGCCGACGTGGTGCTGGGCTCGGTCGCGGACCTGCCGCAATTTTTGGCCGAGGCGCGCGCGGCGGCGGGCTGAGGGCGGGCGTAGGTCCGATCGCTGCCGAGCAGCGCTAGTCTAGCTTCTGCCGGCTCAAGCTTCGGCACCCAGCGCCTCGACGAAGCGGCGCAGGCCGTCCTCGACGAAATCCTCGACCTTGCCGACCGGCTCGAACGCCCACCAGAGCAGCGAGCCCTGCCACTGCGAGGCCATCAGCAGCCCGACGCCGGCCGGTGCGTCGGGAACGTTGGCGAAACAGGCGTCGAGCGCGCCGGTCAGCGCGGCTTTCCAGGCGGCGCCGCGTGCCCGCAGCGCCGGATCGCGAAAATCCTCGCGCAGCACCAGCAAGCCCTCGGCGTAGGTTTCGATGCCGCCATAATCCCGCGACAGGCCGAGCAGCAGCGCGATGGCGCCGGCCGGCGTGTCTGCCGAGCCGGCGGCGAGGGTGGCCGTCCTGGCGTCGAGGCCGTCCCAGGCGCGCAAAAGGGCGCGGCGCTTGAGGTCGTCCTTCGAGCCGAAGCGCTGCACCAGCGTCGCCGCCGAGAGGCCGCAGGCTTTCGCCAGGCTGGCGAAGGTCAGCGCCTCCGGCCCGCCGGCGTGGACGAGCTTCAACGCGACGTCGAGCACGTCGTCGTCGGGCAAGGTTTTGGGTCGCGGCATCTTGACTTCCATTCATAACCGAACGATTGGTTATAAACGATCGCTGACATGGACGCCAGTTCCCTTCACGCGAAATCGCAACAATCCGTCACGGAGAACCCTATGACCTTGCAAGGAAAAGTCGCGCTTGTCGCCGGCGCGTCGCGCGGTGCCGGGCGGGGCATAGCGGTCGAATTGGGCGCGGCCGGCGCGACGGTCTACGTGACCGGGCGGACGACACGCACCCGGCAATCCGAATATCAGCGGCCCGAAACCATCGAGGAGACCGCCGAACTGGTGACGGCGGCCGGCGGCAAGGGTATCGCCGTACAGGTCGATCATCTCGATCCCGAAGCGGTGCGCGCTTTGGTGGAGCGCATCCGCGCCGAGCAGGGCCGGCTGGACGTGCTGGTCAACGACATCTGGGGCGGCGAAAAGCTGTTCGAGTGGAACAAGCCGGTGTGGGAGCACAACCTTTCCAACGGCTTGCGCATGCTCAGGCTAGGCATCGACACCCACCTCATCACCGCGCATTTCGCTCTGCCGCTGCTGATCGAGCGGCCGGGCGGCCTGCTGGTCGAGATGACCGACGGCACGGCGGAATACAATGCCGGACACTACCGGCTTTCGCCGTTCTACGACCTTGCCAAGGTCGCGGTGAACCGCATGGGCTGGGCGCACGCCAAGGACCTGGAGAAGCACGGCTGCACGTCCGTGTCGCTGACGCCCGGCTGGCTGCGCTCGGAAATGATGCTGGACCATTATGGGGTCAGGGAGGAGAACTGGCGCGACGCGACGGCGACGACGCCGCATTTCGTCATCTCCGAGACGCCGCGTTTCGTCGGCCGCGCCGTCGCGTCGCTCGCCGCCGACCCGGACAAGGCGCGCTGGAACGGCCAGTCGCTGTCGAGCGGAGGGCTGGCGCAGGTCTACGGTTTCACCGACCTCGACGGCTCGCGCCCCGACGCCTGGCGCTACATCGCCGAGGTCGAAGAGCCGGGCAAGCCGGCCGACGCGACCGGGTACAGATGAGGTTTCCTGCTGGACCAGGACGGCTCGGCCATTGACCCGCCGCCATCGTCCGTGCCTGCTGCGGCAAACGACTGAAAAGGTTTGGATTTTCGGAACGGGACGAGGCATCGGGCAAGGCAGGGCGAAGCGGTGCCTGCAATCCGGTCGGCTGGTTCGCGCCATCGTCAGGCCGGCTTTTTCGAGCATTTCCAGTCGCTTGCATCGACTACCGGGGTTGCGGAAGGGCCGCGGACCTGACGAAAGCCGTCGACGGCCCGCCGTTCGAGGCCGGCCGATGCCCGGCGGCATGACGCGGCGGTCGAGAAACGGGACGGGCGCATGACGATGGCGACGACCACGACCGGCCTGACGCCTCGGACCCAGGGCGTGCTGCTGATGTCGCTCGCCATGCTGCTGATTCCGTCCGTCGACGGCCTGGCGAAATATCTGAGCACCGGCTACTCGCCGCTGTTCATCGGCTGGGCCCGCTACGCCGTCGCCTGCCTGATCGTGCTGCCGCTCGCCGTTGCCATGCGCGGTGGCCGGATCTTCCCGTCGGAGGGACTGAAGTCGCATCTGCTGCGCACCGTCTGCCTGGTGGTGAGCATGACGCTTTACATCATGGCGATCGCCCGCATCCCGCTGGCGACCGCGATCAGCACGTTCTTCGTCGCGCCGGTGCTGGCAGTGGTGCTGTCGATGGTGCTGCTCAAGGAACGGCTGACGTGGCGCAAGGCGCTGAGCCTTGCGCTGGGCTTCGTCGGCTCGCTGGTGATCCTGCGGCCGGGCGGCTCGATCGAGCCGGGCATCCTTCTGGCGTTCGCCGCCGGCGTCACCTTCGCGCTCTACCTGGTCGCTACCCGGCGGGCGTCGTTGCAGAGCGACCCGGTGAAGACGCTGGCCTTCCAATGCGTCGCCGGCATGCTGATGCTGACGCCGCAGGCGGCGCTGACCTGGACGACGCCGGCCTGGAACGACCTTGTGTTTTTCGCCGGGCTCGGCCTGTGCTCGGCGGTGAGCCACATGCTGTCGATCACCGCGTTCCGGCTCACCGACGCCTCGACGCTGGCGCCGCTGGTCTATCTCGAACTGGTCGGCGCCGCCCTGATCGGCTATTTCACCTTCGCCGAGGTGCCGGGTCCGGCGACGCTGATCGGCGCGGCCTTCATCATCGTTGCCGGGCTCGTGCTGCTGCAGCGGAACGGCGGCAAGGCGGGATAAGGTTTTCATGGCCGGTGACGACAACGACGCCGGCCGGCCGGCCATCGACGCCGCGCTGGTGAAGCGGCTGATCGCGGCGCAGTTTCCGCAATGGGCCGATTTTCCGGTGCGGCCGGTCGAACCGGGCGGCTGGGACAACCGCACGTTCCACCTCGGCGAGACGATGTCGGTGCGGCTGCCGAGTGCCGCGCGCTACGCCCCGCAGGTGGAGAAGGAGCAGGTCTGGCTGCCGAAACTCGCGCCGAAACTGCCGCTGCCGATTCCCGTGCCGCTGGCAAAGGGTCGGCCCAGCGACCTTTATCCCTGGCCGTGGTCGGTCTATCGCTGGCTCGACGGCGAGACGGCAACCAATGAGCGCATCGGCGATCTCACCATTTTCGCAACCGCCGTGGGCGGCTTCCTCGCCGCGTTGCAAGGGATCGACGCGACCGGCGGACCGCTGCCGGGCGCGCACAATTTCTTTCGCGGCGGGCATCTCGCGGTCTACGACGCCGAGACGCGCGCCGCGCTGGCGGTGCTCAAGGGCAAGATCGACACGAAGGCGGCGCGGGCCGTCTGGAAGGAGGCGCTGGCGAGCGAATGGCAGCGCGCCCCGGTGTGGGTGCACGGCGACATCGCCTGGGGCAATCTGCTGGTGAAGGACGGACGGCTGTGCGCGGTGATCGACTTCGGCACGTCGGGCGTCGGCGACCCGGCCTGCGACCTGGCGATCGCCTGGACGCTGTTTTCCGAGGAGAGCCGCGCCGCTTTCCGAGCGGCCCTCGACCTCGACGCCGCGACCTGGGCGCGCGGCCGCGGCTGGACGCTGTGGAAGGCGCTGATAACCGTGTCGGGGCATATCGACCCGGGGCCGGCGGAGGTGGAGAGGTCTCGGCGGGTGATCGATGCGGTGCTGGGGGATCAGGCGGACGTGCGAACGGATGCAATTTAGCCGGCGTAGGAAGTCGGGTTTCGGCATTCTGTTCCGCGTCCGCGCTGCGCCTCCATCCCGCATTCGCCCGGTCGCGCTCCACGTGGAGCGCGGACCGGACCCGCTATACGTCACCCGCCCAGCCATCTCGCGACAAACGCTCCGGCCGACGCCGTCGCGGCGCGGCCGGCGGTGAGGCGGGTCGACCACAGGTGCCAGGCGTGGATCATGTGCGGCCAGACCTGGAGTTCGGTCGTCACGTCGGCGGCGCCGAGGCGGCCGGCGATGCGGACGGCGTCGTCGAGCAAGGTCTCGGCCGAGCCAACCTGCACCAGGACAGGCGGCAGGCCGGTGAGATCGGCGTGCAGCGGCGACACCAGCGGGTCGCGCGGGTCGTGGCCGGCCAGATAGTTTTGCGCGAGCTGCCGGAGGTAGTCGCGGTGGATGAGCGGGTCGATCGCCGCCTTGCTGTCGAGCGTGGCCCCGGTCATCTCAAGGTCCACCCAGGGCGAGACCAGCCAGGCGCAGGCGGGAAGCGGGCGCCCGCCGTCGCGCTGGCGCAGCATCAGCGCCAGCGACAGGCCGCCGCCGGCGCTGTCGCCGCCGATGGCGACGCGGCCGGGCGCGTAGCCCCGGTCGAGCAGGAAGGCGAAGGCGGCCGCGGCGTCGTCGAGCGCGGCCGGGAACGGGTTTTCCGGGGCGAGCCGGTAGCCGAGCGCCAGCGTGCGCACCTTGGCGGCGCGCCCCATCTCGCCGACCATGCCGCGATGGCTGCGGATCGAACCGGAGCAGTAGCCGCCGCCGTGGAAGTACAGCAGGACCTTGCCGGGGTCGCTGCCCGGCGCCAGCGACCATTCCGCCTCGCAGGCGCCGATGGTGACGGGCTCGAAGGCGATGTCGGGGGCGACGCCGTCGACCGAGGCGACCGCGTCCAGCCGCTCCCGCCGCTCGGCCAGGCTGTCCGGCCGCGGCTGCGAGGCGAGCAGCGCCCTGACGCCATCGATCTCTGAACCCGGCACGGCATCCCTCCATGCGGCTGGCTCGCCGACTTATCGCCGATTTGTTCCCATCGATCCCACAAATATATTGCCATCGTCAAACGGAACGCGCCCGCGTGCGACGACTTTAGGTTTCTCCAACCAGGGAGGAATTGATGCGCACGATTTCAGGACTCTTCGACAGCCGCGACGAAGCCAAACGCGCGGTGGACGCCCTCGAGGACGCGGGCGTCTCTTCCGGCGACATCAGCATCGTCGCGCCCGGCGAGGGCTGGAACGGCGACAACAGCAACGCCGCCGAGGGCGCCGGCATCGGCGCGGCGGTCGGCGGCGTGGGCGGCCTGCTCGCCGGGCTCGGCGCCTTCGCCATTCCGGGCATAGGGCCGGTGGTCGGCGCGGGATGGCTGGCCGCAACGCTGGTCGGAGCAGCCGCCGGCGGCGTGACCGGTGGGATCATCGGCTCGATGACCGATGCAGGCGTCGACGAAGCCGATGCCCACGTCTATGCCGAAGGTGTCCGCCGCGGCGGAACCCTGGTGACGGCCAGGGTGGACGAGAGCGAGGCCGACGCGGCAACCGCGATCCTGGGCCAGTCGAACGCGGTCAACGTCGGTTCGCGGCGGTCGGAGTATGAAAGGGACGGGTGGGCCGGCTTCGATCCGCTCGCCGACCCCTGGGACGACGACCCGCTGGATCGCGATCGCGAGAAGATCGTCACGCCGCCATTGCCGCGCTGACGGCCTTAAGGGCGCCCGCACAGCCGGGCGCCCTTCCTCCAGTCGAGACTACCCGCGCAATGCCCTTCGCAGGATCTTGCCGACCGGGGTCTTCGGCAGCTCGGTGCGGAACTCGATGAATTTCGGGCGTTTGTAGCCGGTCAGGTTTTCCTTGCAGAAGGCGCGCACCGCCTCCTCGCTGAGGTTCTGATCCTTCTTCACGATGAACAGTTTCGGCACTTCGCCGGAGTGCTCGTCGGGGACGCCGATGGCCGCGACTTCCAGCACGCCGGGCATCGCCGCGACGACTTCCTCCAGCTCGTTGGGGTAGACGTTGAAGCCGGAGACCAGGATCATGTCCTTCTTGCGATCGACGATCTTGGTAAAACCCTCGTCGTTCATGAAGCCCATGTCGCCGGACTTGAAATAGCCGTCCGCCGTCATGACCTTGGCGGTCTCGTCCGGCCGGTTCCAGTAGCCGGCCATCACCTGCGGGCCGCGGATGCAGATCTCGCCGACCTCGCCGAGCGGCAGGTCGTTGCCGTCCTCGTCGCGGATGGCGATGTCGGTGGACGGGATGGGCAGGCCGATCGTGCCGGTGAAGGAGCCGCCGCTGACGCGGTTGGCGGTGGCGACCGGCGAGGTCTCGGACAGGCCGTAGCCCTCGGTGATGCTGACCCTGGTCAGCGCCTGCCAGCGGTCGGCGACACCCTTCTGCACAGCCATGCCGCCGCCCATGGTGAGCACCAGCTGCGAGAAGTCGAGCTTGCGGAAATCCTCGTTGTTGAGCAGCGCGTTGAACAGCGTGTTGAGGCCGGGGAAGAAATGGTAGGGCTGCTTCTGCAGCTCCTTGACGAAGCCGGGGATGTCGCGGGGGTTGGGGATGAGCAGGTTGAGCGCGCCCTGCTGCATGCCCATCAGCGCGTTCACCGTCAGCGCGAAGATGTGGTAGAGCGGCAGCGCGCAGACGAAGGTCAGGTTTTCCGGCTTGGGCCGGACCGAATAGGCGTCCTCGAGCCAAAGCTTCAACTGCTCGACATTGGCGAGGATGTTGCTGTGCAGCAGCGTCGCACCCTTGGCGACGCCGGTGGTGCCGCCGGTGTATTGCAGGAAGGCGACGTCGTCCGGCCCGACCGGGACGGGGGTGAAACGGGCGCCGGCCTTCAGCACGGCGTTGAACGGCACGTGGCCGGGCAGCGACCAGGCGGGCACCATCTTCTTGACCTTGCGCACCACCAGGTTGACCAGCAGGCCCTTCAGCCCGAGCATGTCGCCCATGGTGGCCACGACGACGTGCTTGACCTGCGTGTGGCCGACCACCGCCTGCAAGGTGGCGGCGAAGTTTTCGAGGATGACGATCGCCTCGGCGCCGGAATCCTTGAGCTGGTGCTCGAGCTCGCGCGGCGTGTAGAGCGGGTTGACGTTGACCACCGTGCAGCCGGCGCGCAGCACGCCCATCATCGCCACGGGATATTGCAGCACGTTCGGCATCATGATGGCGACGCGCGCGCCCTTGCCGAGGCCCTTGGCCTGCAGCCAGCCGGCGAAGGCGGCGGATTTCGCATCGAGCTCGCCGTAGGTCATGGCCTTGCCCATGCAGGCGAAGGCCGGGCGGGCCGCGTAGCGCTTGCAGGAATTGACCAGGAATTCGCCGATCGAGCGCTCCGCCAGCGCCGGAATCTCGGCGGGCATGCCCTTCGGATAGCTCTTCAGCCACGGCCTCGCGACCGGGGCGCCGGTCTCGCTCACTGTCGCCACATAATCCTCCCTGCGTTCTGCTCCCGGGGTCGGGCAGTCGCTGCCTCGTCGTCTTCATACTTTGTATTGCGCCGGCTTCCCCGAGCGCAAGCCTGGCGGGCATTCCGCGGCGATGCCGCTGCGGCACGGCCCGTTCGCCTGTGGACGGTCCGCCGCCGGCAGGTGACAGGCAGGGCCGAGCCGGTTGGCCCGGCGGCGCACACGCATTCCGGGAAATTGCCGAAAGCGCAAGGTTTGCCGCAAGGAAATACCCTGAAATCCCTGGCTTGCGAAACAAACGTTCCCTTCCGGAGGGGAAAGCAAGCAGGGAGTTCCAAAGCCCGGGAAACGGTGCTTATATGCCGCCTTCGCGAGCCTTCTGAGGGGGCTTGGAAGAAAAATTACAGGGAGCAATCAATGATAAGGACACTGACTTTCGCGGCCGCGCTTCTTGCGGCGACCGCGCTGACCGGCGTTGCGAACGCAAAAACGTTCGTCTTCTGCTCGGAAGCGTCGCCGGAAGGTTTCGACCCCGGCCTCTATACCGGCGGCAACACCTTCGACGCCTCCGCGCACGCCGTCTACAACGGCCTGCTGCAGTTCAAGCCGGGCACCACCGAGCCGGTCGCAGCGCTCGCCGAAAGCTGGACGATCTCCGACGACGGCCTGCAGTACACCTTCAAATTGCGCCCGGGCGTCAAGTTCCAGACCACCGAGTTCTTCACGCCGACCCGCGAGCTGAACGCCGACGACATCATCTTCTCGTTCGAGCGCCAGTGGAAGGCAGAGAACCCCTGGAACAAGTATGTCGAGGGCGCGTCCTGGGAATATTTCTCCGGCATGGGCATGGGCGACCTGCTCGACAAGATCGAGAAGGTCGACGACCTGACCGTGAAGTTCACGCTGAAGCGCAAGGAAGCGCCGTTCCTCGCCAACGTGGCGATGCCGTTCGCCTACATCATGTCGAAGGAATACACCGACAAGCTGGCCGCTGACGGCAAGATGAACCAGCTGAACCAGCAGCCGCTCGGCACCGGTCCGTTCCAGTTCGTCGGCTACCAGCAGGACGCGGTGATCCGCTACAAGGCCAACCCCGATTACTGGGGCGGCAAGCAGAAGATCGACGACCTGGTGTTCGCCATCACCACCGACGCCTCGGTGCGCTACCAGAAGCTGAAGGCCGGCGAATGCCACCTGATGCCGTATCCGAACCCGGCCGACGTCGAGGCGATGAAGGCCGACAGCAGCCTGAAGGTGATGGAGCAGGAAGGGCTGAACGTCGCCTACCTCGCCTACAACGCCACCCAGGCGCCGTTCGACAAGCCGGAAGTGCGCAAGGCGCTGAACATGGCGATCAACAAGCAGGCGATCGTCGACGGCGTGTTCCAGGGTCTGGCGAGCCCCGCCAAGAACCCGATCCCGCCGACCATGTGGTCGTACAACAACGCCATCGAGGACGACAAATACGATCCGGAAGCGGCCAAGAAGATGCTGGCCGACGCCGGCGTCAAGGACCTGTCGATGAAGGTCTGGGCGATGCCGGTGTCGCGCCCGTACATGGTCAACGCCCGCCGCGCCGCGGAGCTGATCCAGGCCGACTTCGAGAAGGTCGGCGTCAAGGTCGAGATCGTCTCCTACGAGTGGGCCGAATATCTCGACAAGTCGAAGGCCAAGGACCGTGACGGCGCCGTCATCCTCGGCTGGACCGGCGACAACGGCGATCCGGACAACTTCCTCGACACGCTGCTCGGCTGCGACGCCGTCGGCGGCAACAACCGCGCGCAGTGGTGCGACAAGGAGTTCGACGACCTGGTGACCAAGGCCAAGGAGGCCAGCAACCAGGAAGAGCGCACCAAGCTCTACGAAGAGGCGCAGGTCGTGTTCAAGAAGAACGCGCCGTGGGCGACGCTCGACCACTCGCTGTCGATCGTGCCGATGCGCAAGGGCGTCGAGGGCTTCCACCAGAGCCCGCTCGGCGACTTCAAGTTCGACGGCGTCGACATCGTCGAATAAGCCTGTCCAAAGGTCTGTTCGCGGAGGGGCGCTTGTCACAACAAGCGCCCCGACGTTTATTCGTGCTATCTTCAAATACCCAAAACGAGCGGATGACCCGACATGCTCCGGTTTCTCCTGGGGCGGCTCGCCGTCCTGATCCCGACCTTCATCGGGGTCTCCATCATCGCCTTCTCCTTCATCAGGCTCCTGCCGGGCGACCCGGTCGCGCTGCTCTCGGGCGAGCGGGTCATGGCCCCCGAGCGCCACGCCGAGATCTCCAAGGCGCTGGGTTTCGACCGGCCGATCGTCATCCAGTACCTGGATTACCTGTGGGGCGTGCTGCAGGGTGACTTCGGCACCTCGATCTCGACCAAGAGCTCGGTGCTGGAGCAGTTCTTCCAGCTCTTTCCGGCGACGCTCGAACTGTCGCTGTGCGCCATCATCTTCGCCATCGTGCTGGGCATCCCGGCCGGCGTGTTCGCCGCGATCAAGCGCGGCTCGTGGTTCGACCAGATGACCATGGGCACCGCGCTGGTCGGCTTCTCGATGCCGATCTTCTGGTGGGGCCTTCTGCTGATCATCCTGTTTTCCGGCATCCTGCAATGGACGCCGGTGTCGGGCCGCATCTCGCTTATGTATTTCTTCCCGTCGGTGACGGGCTTCATGCTGATCGATTCGCTGCTGTCGGGTGAGCCCGGCGCCTTCAAGTCGGCAGCCAGCCACCTGATCCTGCCGACCATCGTGCTCGGCACCATTCCGCTGGCGGTGATCGCGCGGCAGACGCGCTCGGCGATGCTCGAAGTGCTGAGCGAGGATTATGTGCGCACGGCCCGCGCCAAGGGCCTGTCGCCGTTCCGGGTGGTCGGCGTGCACGCGCTGCGCAACGCCCTGATCCCGGTGGTCACCACCATCGGCCTGCAGGTGGGGGTCATGCTGGCCGGCGCCATCCTGACCGAGTCGATCTTCTCGTGGCCGGGCATCGGCAAATGGATGGTCGATTCGGTGTCGCGCCGCGACTATCCGGTGATCCAGGGCGGGCTGCTGATCATCGCCGCCATGGTGATGCTGGTGAACCTGCTCGTGGACCTGCTCTACGGCCTCATCAACCCGCGCATCCGGCACTGAGGGAAGACCCATGGCAAACGCAGCTTCCCCCGCGCCGGCGACGACCGTCGAGCCCTCGCTCGACCCGTCGCGCCGCGCCCGCTTCGCCGAGTTCTGGTATTATTTCTCGGAAAACCGCGGCGCCGTGATCGGCCTGTGGTTCTTCCTGTTCCTGGTGGTGCTGGCGGTGTTCGCGCCGCTGATTGCCCCGCACGCGCCGCAGGAACAGTATCGCGACGCGATATTGCTGCCGCCGTTCTGGCAGGAGGGCGGGCGCTGGGCCTATCCGCTCGGCACCGACCCGGTCGGCCGCGACATGCTTTCGCGGCTGATCTACGGCACCCGCTATTCGCTGTTCATCGGCGTCATCGTCACCACCATCGCGCTCACCGGCGGCATCCTGGTCGGCGTCATCGCCGGCTATTTCCGCGGCTGGGTCGACACCGTGATCATGCGCCTGATGGACATCATCCTGGCGTTCCCGTCGCTGCTGCTCGCGCTGGTGCTGGTGGCGGTGCTCGGCCCCGGCCTCACCAATGCGATGATCTCGGTGGCGCTGGTCTACCAGCCGCATTTCGTGCGCCTGACCCGTGCAGCGGTGATGGCGGAAAAATCGCGCGACTACGTGGTGGCGGCGAAGGTCGCCGGCGCCGGGCCGCTGCGGCTGATGTTCAAGACAATCCTGCCCAACTGCATGGCGCCGCTGATCGTGCAGGCGACCTTGTCGTTCTCCAACGCCATCCTCGACGCGGCGGCACTCGGCTTCCTCGGCATGGGCGCGCAGCCGCCGACGCCGGAATGGGGCACCATGCTGGCGGAGGCGCGCGAGTTCATCCTGCGCGCCTGGTGGGTGGTGACGCTGCCCGGCCTCGCCATCCTGATCACCGTGCTGGCGATCAACCTGATGGGCGACGGCCTGCGCGACGCGCTCGACCCGAAGCTGAAGCGGAGCTGACCGGGTGCTCTGCCTGGAAGCCATCAACAGCGATCCGAAGGCGCTGGTGGTGTCGGCCTTGCTGGCCGTCATCGTCGGCGCCGTCGGCTGGGCCGCCAAGCTGGCGGTCGAGGGTTTCCTGTGGTCGTACCGGCGCCGCTCGCGCGAGATCGAGATCGCCACCGCGCTGCTCGCCGAGATCGGCAGCAACACCGCCGCATACAAGATCTTTTCCGAGGAGGAGACGGCGCGGCGGCTGGCGCGCGAGATCCTCGCCGACCCGCACTACAAGCTCTACATCCCGCTCTACAAGGATCTGTTCGTGTTCGAGCAGATCAAGTCGGAGATCACCATCCTGCCGGAAGGCGTGATCGACGGCATCGTCGGATTCTACAGCGAGAGCGGGGCGCTCGATGCGCTCTGCCAGTCGGTGCAGGAGGAGCGCTTCGAATCGCTGCCCGCCGAGCGGCGCGCCCGCTACGTCGACCATCTGCGAAGCCAGGCTGAGATCGTCGTGCGCAAGGCGGAGGAGGCCATGCAGGAGCTTCGCGAGCAGACCGTGCTGATGCTGCGTGGGCGAGCGGTGTTCACCGCCTTGTCGTCGCTGGGCGCGGTCGCAACCTTCAGCGTCGCCGTCGCGGCCTCCAGATGGTTCTGGGCCGCGTGCTCTGGCCTGGATCAGGCCGGCGGGATGATGGGAGGCATGGCGGTTGCGTCTCGTTTTGCCCAGCGGGCGATGAGCGGAATCTAAGCGATGCGCGCGAACCGTTCAAGACATATGGCTCGCACCGCCCTACCGCAGCTCGATCGTCGCCACCTCGCGCACGTTGCGGGCGCCGCGCTGGTCGCCGGGGACGATGATGCGCAGGCCGTCGGGAAACGGCTTGCCGTCGACCTCGGTGGCTACCATCATCGCCGTGTTGCCGAACTCGGGGTGGATCTCGCCGACGGAGAAGGCGATCTTGTAACCGTCGCGGCCGGTGACGACGAAGGTCTTGTTGAGCTCCTCGTTGTGGCCGAGCCCTTCGAACGCCTTGTTGGCCTCGAGCACGTCCCAGAACAAAACGCCCTTGTAGCGACCGCTCGACACGCCCTTCGAGGTCTTGAAGCTGACGTCGGCCTCGACCTGCGGCAGGCCGGCAAGAATCTCAAGTGTCAGCAGGATCGGCGTGGCCGTTACGCCCGCGAGCTCGATCGTGTCGATCTTGGCGCTTTCGGCCCGGGCAAGCGGGGCGAAAACGATCATCGTCGCGACGAGCAGGAAACGAAGCGCGTTCATCGGCAAAACCCTCGCTATATCTGCGTGAGTATTACGAGGCGACGGCGGCTGCCGCAATGGCCGAGCGAACGAAGTCTGTCCAGCCGCGCGGCGAAGCCGAGCTTCGCAACGCCGCCCCAAGAAAATTTCTCCCAAGATCAGGAGCAGACATGCCGCTTCTAGAAATCGAAAACCTGGTCGTCGAGTTCCAGACGGCGAGCGGCCCGTTCCGGGCGGTCGACGGCGTGTCGCTGAAGGTCAGCGAGCGCGAGGTGCTGGCGATCGTCGGCGAGAGCGGCTCCGGCAAGTCGGTGTCGATGCTGGCGGTGATGGGCCTGCTGCCGTGGACGGCCAGGGTGACGGCCGACAGGATGACCTTCGCCGGCCGCGACCTGCTGTCGATGTCGGCAGCCGACCGCCGCAAGATGGTCGGCAAGGACATGGCGATGATCTTCCAGGAGCCGATGGCCAGCCTCAACCCGTGCTTCACCGTCGGCTTCCAGATCGAGGAGGTGCTGAAGGCGCATATGGGCCTCGACCGCAAGGCGCGGCGCGCCCGGGCGATCGAGCTGCTGAAGCAGGTCGGCATCCCGCAGCCGGAGGAGCGGCTGGGCAGCTTCCCGCACCAGATGTCGGGCGGCCAGTGCCAGCGCGTGATGATCGCCATCGCGCTCGCCTGCAACCCGAAGCTGCTGATCGCCGACGAGCCGACGACGGCGCTGGACGTGACCATACAGAAGCAGATCCTCGACCTGCTGATGCGGCTGCAGGCCGAACATGGCATGGGCCTGATCATGATCACCCACAACATGGGCGTGGTGGCCGAGACCGCCGACCGCGTCATCGTCCAGTACAAGGGCAAGAAGATGGAGGAGGCCGACGTGCTCTCCCTGTTCGAAAGCCCGAAGAGCAACTACACCAAGGCGCTGCTGTCGGCGCTGCCGGAAAACGCCACCGGCGACCGGCTGCCGACCATCGCCGACTTCATGACCGACGGCGGCTTCAAGGGAGCAGCAGCATGACCGGGCCGATCCTCGAAGGCAAAAACATCGTCCGCGACTACCACATCCGCGGCGGCCTGTTCGGCAAGGCGCGCACCGTGCACGCGGTGAAGGGCGTCAGCTTCAAGGTCGACAAGGGCAAGACGCTGGCGATCGTCGGCGAGTCCGGCTGCGGCAAGTCGACCCTTGCGCGCATCATCACGCTGATCGACGAGGCGACCTCCGGCGACCTGCTGATCGAGGGCAAGAAGGTCGACATCGGCAAAAACGGGCTGACCAAGGAGATGCGCCGCAAGGTGCAGATCATCTTCCAGAACCCCTACGGTTCGCTCAACCCGCGCCAGAAGATCGGCGACGTGCTCGGCGAGCCGCTGCTGATCAACACCGACACGCCGGCGCCCGAGCGGCGCGAGCGGGCGATGGCGATGCTGAAGAAGGTCGGGCTCGGCCACGAGCACTACAACCGCTATCCGCACATGTTTTCAGGCGGCCAGCGCCAGCGCATCGCCATCGCGCGGGCGCTGATGCTGAACCCCAGCCTGCTGGTGCTCGACGAGCCGGTGTCGGCGCTCGACCTGTCGGTGCAGGCGCAGGTGCTGAACCTGCTCGCCGACCTGCAGGACGAGTTCGGCCTGACCTATGTGTTCATCAGCCACGACCTGTCGGTGGTGCGCTACATCGCCGACGAGGTGATGGTGATGTATTTCGGCGAGGCGGTGGAATACGGCACGCGCGACGCGGTGTTTTCCAACCCACAGCACAGCTACACCAAGACGCTGTTCGCCGCGACGCCGCGCGCCGACGTCGACAGCATCAAGGCGCGGCTGGCGAGGAAGAAGGCGGCCTGAGACTTGGCGGGGAACGGCGCTCTTCCCGGAAGCCGCAGCGAAGCGGAGGCTATGCGGGACCTATTCCGCGACCTTCGCGCCGGCAGCACGACAGGGAAACCACGACGGTTCCGGAATGGGTCCCGGCTCCCCTGCGGTCGGCCGGGATGACGGCGGATGGGCAGTCCCGCCGATCACATTTATGCGAGTTCGGCAATACAAGGCGGCGGTGGCCGCGTATTTTCATGGAGCGTCCGTGTTTACCGTGTTCCATGGGTTTGGCCGGTGCCGGTTGACCTCGGCCGCGCTTGCTGTAAATGCGTGTCGTCGCGTGTCCAAGAGCTGTCCCGGGTGGGCTGAGATGCTCCGTCATGTCGTTGCGAGTGCCGCCTCCGCCGGTTCGCGGAAGCCGCCGACAGCCGGTCGCGCTGACGAGCCGCGGAGATTCTCAAGACCTGTCCTACGCTTCGCCGCAGTCATCGGCGTGGCGGCCGCCGTCGCGGCGTCGGCGTCCACGATGGCGCGCGCGGACGTCTGCGGCGATTTGCGCCGCCAGGCGGCGAACGGCGGCGTCAGCCAGGAAAGCCTGGCGCTCGGCCGGCAGCTCGCCGCGCTGCAGGCGCTGGAGCGCAAGCGCCAGTGTGCCGGCAAGAGCACCGGCGGCTTCTTCAACCCGTGCGCCGACGTCGCCGCCCGCAAGGCCGAGGTGATGCGCAAGATGACGCGCGTGCAGGGCGGCGGCGCCGCGTCGGCCCGCGCCCGCCTCGCCGCACTCGGCTGCGCGCCGGAACGGCGCAAGGCCGTCACCGTCGCCAGGCGCGGCCCGAGCGGCCCCAGTTTCGGCGACAACGCCATGCTGTTCTGCGTGCGCACCGACGACGGCTATTTCTTCCCGGTCCCGGGCTCGCAGTTCGTCGATTCCAAAGACTACAAGGATGTGGTCGACCAGTGCCGCTACATCTGCCAGGGCAGCGAGACGGCGGTCTACCGGCTCGACGATCCCTCGCTCGAAACCGAGGCGATGACCTCGGTGGAGACCGGAAAACCCTATAGCGAGCTGCCGACGGCCTTCGCCTACCGCGACAGCGCGTCGTTCGTCGGCTGCGACTTCCCCGCCTATTATCGCCGGGTCGAGGAAGCACGCGCCAGGACGGTGACGCCGTCCAACATGAAGAACGCGGTGATCCCGCTGCCGGCGGAAAAGCCGGAAGCCGCGGTTCCGCTGCTGGCGCTGACCGACGAACCGCCGGCGGCGGCCATACCGGCCGACCGCAAGGTGCGGGTGGTTGGCCCCAACTTCTTCCCGGACTGACCCTTAGCGGCCCGGCCGCAAATCCTCTTCACTCCGGCCGGCGAGGCGGTGCCTCGCCCAAGGCGCGCCAGGTGCGCGCGGAGGCGCCGTCTGGCAAGGCGAGGATCAGGGAGGAAACGATGGCCGGAGTGACGAAGGATCTGCTGCGCACCTATGCGGACGAGGACGGGCTGGGGCTCGCCGCGCTGGTGCACAAGGGCGAGGTGTCGCCGCTCGAACTGGTCGAGGCGGCGGTGGCCACAATCGAAGCGGTCAACCCGGCGCTGAACGCTGTCATCCACAAGCTGTACGACATGGGCCGGCAGGCGGCACAGAGCGTCGACAGGCAGGCGCCGTTCGCCGGCGTGCCCTACCTGCTCAAGGAGCTCGGAACCGCCTGGAACGGCGCGCCCAACACCAGCTCGTCCTTCTACCTCAAGGACGTCGTGTCCGACTTCGACGCCGAGGTGGTCAAGCGCATCAAGAAGGCGGGCTTCCTGCTGGTCGGCAAATCGAACGCGCCGGAAAACGGCTGGTCGATCTCGACGGAGCCGAAACTCTACGGCGCCACCGTCAATCCGTGGCGCTCAGACCTCACCGCCGGCGGCTCCAGCGGCGGCGCGTCGGCGGCGGTGGCGTCGCGCATGGTGCCGGTCGCCGAATCGAGCGACGCCGCCGGCTCGATCCGCGTGCCGGCCTCGTGCTGCGGCGTGCTCGGGCTGAAGCCGTCGCGCGGCCGCATCACCATGGCGCCGTTCGGCGACATCTGGCACGGCTGCGCCTATTTCCTCGCCAACACCCGCACCGTGCGCGACACCGCCGCCTATCTCGACGCCGTCGCCGGTTCGCTGCCGGGCGAGCCCTACCAGCTGCCGCTGCCCGGCGAGAGCTGGCTGGAACAGTCGCGCCGCGCGCCGAAGAAGCTGCGCATCGGCTACACCGTCACGCCGCCGCATGGCCGGCCGATCGATCCCGAGGTACGGCAGGTCGTGCTCGACACGGCGCGGAGGCTGGAGCAGCTCGGCCACGACGTCGAGGCGCACGACATGGATTTCGACGCCGACGAGGCCTGGAAGGTCTACACGCATATGAGCTGCGTGCAGACGGCGGCGATCTTCGACTGGCTGGCGCCGGTGGTCGGCCGGCCGGTGACGGCGGCCGACGTCGAGCCGATCACCTGGGCGATCATCGAGCGTGGCCGCGCCACCAGCGGCATCCGCCATATCTCCGACGTCGACGCGGTGCGCCGCATCGGCCGCACCATCGCTTCCGGCCTCGACGCCTACGACATCTTCCTGACGCCGACGCTGACGCAACTGCCGCGCCCGGTCGGCTTCTACGACATGGCGATGACCGACCTCGACGCCTACAACGACCTGTGGAGCGACGGCGCCTTCATGTTCCCGTTCGACATGTCGGGCCAGCCGGCAATGTCGCTGCCGCTCGGCATGTCCAGCAGCGGCGTGCCGATCGGCGTGCAGGCGGTCGGCCGGCACGGCGACGAGGCGACGATCTTGGCGCTGGCCGCCCTGCTGGAACAGGAGATGCCGTGGAAGGACCGGCGGCCCAAGGTTTCGGCGTGAGGCGGGCGGGGAAGCTCGACGCCCGCCCCTCATCCGCCTGCCGGCACCTTCTCCCCGTAAGAACGGGGAGAAGGGCGCGGTGGTTGCGATTTCGCCAATCTCCAAGGCTGGCCAAGCCCGAGCGGCCGTCGGGTCTCTCCCCGCCCGCGGGGAGAGATGTCCGGAAGGACAGTGAGGGGCAGCGCCGGCAGCCGATCATTGCCGCCACCCAGCATGAGGCGGTTTCCCTCCCCGCCCGATTGGGCTATTCGCGGGGGCGATACACAAGGAGCAGCGGCATGGCGATCAGGACGGTGGTCTGGGGCGAGAACGTCCACGAGCAGCTGGACCCGAACGTGCGGGCGCTCTACCCCGACGGCATGCATGCGGCGATCGCCGCAGCGCTCGGCCAGGACGCCGGTATCGACGCCAGCACCGCCGTGCTGCAGGATGCCGAGCATGGGCTGAGCGAGGCGAGGCTCGCCGAAACCGACGTGCTGCTGTGGTGGGGACACCGGGCGCATGGCGAGGTCAGCGACGACATCGTCGAACGCGTGCAGCAGCGGGTCTGGCAAGGCATGGGCCTGATCGTCCTGCATTCCGGGCATTTTTCGAAGATCTTCAAGCGGCTCATGGGCACGCCCTGCTCGCTGAAATGGCGCGAGGCGGGCGAACGCGAGCGGCTGTGGGTGATCAACCGCAACCACCCGATCGCGCGCGGGCTGGGCGACTATGTCGAGATCCCCAACACCGAAATGTATGGCGAGCCGTTCACCGTGCCGGAGCCGATGGAGACGGTGTTCGTCTCCTGGTACGAAGGCGGCGAGGTGTTCCGCTCCGGCCTGACCTTCCAGCGCGGCGCCGGCCGCATCTTCTATTTCTCGCCCGGCCACGAGACCTATCCGATCTACCACCACAGGCAAGTTCAGCAGATCCTGCGCAACGCGGTGAACTGGGCGCACAATCCGGCACCGGCTTGGGCCGACATCGCCAACGCGCCCAACGTGCCGATCGACAAGGCGCGCGAAAAGCTGGTGCAGAAGGGCGCACGCCTGCACGCCGACGGCGAGGAGGGTTTTCGCTGATGCACCGCCTCCTGCTTCTCGGCACCGGCTGGATCGCCATCCAGCATGTCGAGGATTTCGCCGCCGTGCCGGGCTGCGAAATCGTCGCCTGCGTCGACACCGTGCCCGGCCGCGCCGCCGCCTTCGCCGAAAAATTCGGCATCGCCAAAGCATTTGAAAGCCTGGACGAGGCGATCGCCTGGGGCGCGTTCGACGCGGCGATCAACGCGACGCCGGACGGCGCGCACAAGCCGACGACGCTGGCGCTGGTCGCGGCGGGAAAACACGTGTTCTGCGAGAAGCCGCTGGCCAAGAACCATCCCGACGCGCTGGCCATGACCGAGGCTGCGGAGAAGGCCGGGCTGATCAACATGGTCAACCTGACCTACCGCAACGCCGCAGCACTCCAGAAGGCGCGGCAGATGGTCGAGGCCGGCGACCTCGGCGACCTGCGCCATGTCGAGGCGACCTACCGGCAGAGCTGGCTGGTCGGCAAGGCCTGGGGCGACTGGCGCACCGACGAGAAATGGCTATGGCGGCTCTCCACCGCACACGGCTCGACCGGCGTTTTGGGCGACGTCGGCGTGCATGTGCTCGACTTCGCCACCTTCGGCGCCGCCAACGACGTGACCAGCCTGCGCGCCGACCTCGTCACCTTCCCCAAGGCCGAGGGCGGCCGCATCGGCGACTATGCCCTCGACGCCAACGACAGCGTCGCCATCACCGCGCGGCTGGCCGGCGGCGCGCTGGCGACGGTGACGGCGACCCGCTTCGCCACCGGCTACATCAACGAACTGTCGCTCGCCCTGCACGGCACCAGAGGCGCTCTGAAGGTCGAGGCCGACGGCAAGACGTCCAGCCTGTCCGGCTGCTTCGGCGAGGACGTGGACCCGGCGCGCTGGCGGCCGGTCGCACTCGGCGAAACACCGCGCAACGCCGCCCGCTTCGCCGAAGCGCTGACGACCGGCAGGAACGGCGACCCAAGCTTCCGCCGCGCCGCCCAAATCCAGCGCCTGATCGATGCCAGCTTCGAAAGCGCGGCGTCGCGCGGAACCGTCGCGATCGGCGGCTGAGATCCGGATGACACGTCGACCTCGTCGCCTATCTCCAGCCGACGCGGGCGGCGGAGACGCAGCCATGGTTCGATGTCGCGCTGAGCCGGTACCGCGGCTTCAGCCATGAGGAAGTGATCAAGCGCCTAGACCGAGCGGAAGCCGCAAGATGAACGGCCTTCCGCTCCATCTGTTTGTTTTGTCGCATCATCTTCGTCCGAAAAGTCTGCAACTTTTCGGGATCATGCTCTAACCGGCGTTGACCTTCTCGGCGAAGGTCGAGAAAAACTCGCCCGCGAGCTTCTTGGAGGTCGAGCTGATCAGGCGGCTGCCGAGCTGGGCGATCTTGCCGCCGACATCGGCATTGGCCTGGTATTTCAGCATTGTCTCGTTCGGCCCGACCTCGGTCAGGCTGACGTCGGCGCCGCCCTTGGCGAAGCCGGCGATGCCGCCCTTGCCCTCGCCCATGATGGTGTAGGCGTGCGGCGGGTCGAGGTTCTTCAGCGTCACCTCGCCGTTGAAGGTCGCCTTGATCGGGCCGATCTTCAGCACCACGGTGGCGGCCAGCTCGGTGTCGGATTTCTTCTCCAGGCTCTGGCAGCCGGGAATGCAGGCTTTCAGCACCTCGGGATCGTTGAGCCCTGCCCAGACCTTGGCGATCGGCGCCGCGATCGTTTCCTCGCCTTCGATGGTGAGTGCCATGCGATCCTCCCATGCTGCCTGGTAAAACAAGGCCTAACCGACGGGCGCTCGGCTGTCCATCGCACCAAAGTGCGGGTCGGCTGGACGACAACGTGGCTCGCGGCTTACGCCGCCGTCAGAGCGCCAGCACCGTGCCGGGCGAGAAGAAATAGGGCGGCACGATGCCGGCGGTGTCGCTGAGCGGCAGCACGGTGTCGGGCACATCCAGGCCGATGGTTTCCCGCATGAAACCGCGACGGGCCAGGCAGCGGGCCAGCACGTCGGGATGGGCGCGCTTGAGGTCATCCTGAAGCGCGGCGTCGGCTATGACGATGCCGTCCTCCATGCGGGTGGAGTTGTAGGCCGGGTGCGAGGGGATGATGTCGACCTGCATGGCCATGCCGGAGCGCAGCGGCAGGTCCGAACCGGCGAAGATCGGCGACGACATCCATTCGTCGTGATGGATCAGGTGGCCGGGATTGAGGAAGATACCGAACGTTTCGAACGGCAAGCGGCGCTGGATCAGCGCATGCACGTCGCCACCTCGCGTGCCCGGCCGCATCATGGCGAACCACTCGGACAACGCCGCGAAATAAGGGCCGGCGAAGGCATCGACATAGTCGCGCGCCGGCTCGGGCAGGTCGGCTGCATCGGCGGCCAGCCAGCCGGAGCGGGCGATGTTGGCGCCGAAGTGGCAGACGTTGAACGACATCGGATCGCCCCGGCGCACGATCTCGCCGGTCGGGCCGCCGAGGCCGAGATGGCGGTTGCGGCCGATGGCGAAGGTGTTGTGGCAGCCGAGCGGCAGCCCGGCCACCTGCCCGGCGGCATAGACGTCGAGATCGCTGACGCCGTCCTTCAGCGCGAACAGCATGCGCCGCATGGCGGCCGCCGCGAGGCTGTTGGCGAACTCGAACGCGGCGATCTCGTCGACGGTGACGGTGGCGCGCAAGCCGTAGCCTGGGTGCATGAACAGGTCGGTGGCGTTGACGACATTGTCGTGGCCGGCGAGCCGCCGCAGGCCGTCGGCGAGCAGCGACGGCACCTCCAGCGCATGCTCGTGGTCGTCCGTCTCCTCGGCGGAGAAAAATTTCCAGCCGGCGACGCCGACATGGCTGTCCGGCGAAATGCCCTCACCGGCGATGATGTCGAGCAAACGGCGGCGGTCGTCGCGCGGCTGCGACAGCAGCGACAGCGTCTGGCAGCGCTCGACCCTGATGTCGCTGGCGACCACCGCCGCCGAAACCGGCGTGTAGTCGTAGCATTCGTTGCCGACGATCAGCAGCGGCTTGCCGGTGGCGCGGACCACCAGCACGGCCTCCTCGAAGCGCGGATCGAAGCCGGTCGCCCACAGCATGTTGGCGAAGTGCTCGCGGTCGGCATAGACGACGAGATGCGAATAACTCCGCTTCGCCATCGCCGCGTGCATCAGCTCCAGATTGCGCTCGAGGCTTTCGCGCGAGGGACGCGCCGGCGGAACCGGCATCCCGTAGTCGGGCCAATCGATCCCGATCAGGCGGTGTGTCGGCATTCCGGTCCCCTCCCCTTCACCGTGTTTACCGCGCCGCCCAAGTGATCCCGAAAACTACTCGAAGACGATCGCCGGCGTGGCCGCGGCCGCGCCGCTCTCTTCTTCCCGCAGCCGCGCCAGCACTTTCGCGGCGATGTCGCGATAAATCTTCGCCTGCGGGCCGTCCGGCGCGGACACCACCACCGGTGCGCCGGCATCCGATGTCTCGCGGATCACCATCTCCAGCGGCACCTCGCCGAGGAAGGCGACACCGAGCCGCTCAGCCTCCCGCTTCGCGCCGCCGTGGCCGAAGATGTCGTAGCGCTTGCCGGTGTCGGGGGCGAGGAAGTAGCTCATGTTCTCGACGATGCCGAGCAGCGGCACGTCGACTTTCCTGAACATGTTCAGGCCCTTGCGGGCGTCGATCAGGGCAAGGTCCTGCGGCGTCGAGACGATAACCGCGCCGGCCAGCGGCACCTGCTGCGCCATGGTGAGCTGGGCGTCGCCGGTGCCGGGCGGCATGTCGACCACCAGCACGTCGAGCTTACCCCACTCGACCTCGCGCAGCATCTGGGTCAGCGCCGACATCACCATCGGCCCGCGCCAGATCATCGGCGTCTCCTCGTCGACAAGGAAACCCATCGACATCAGCTTGAGGCCGTAGTTCTGCATCGGCTTCAGCACCTTGCCGTCGACCGTCTCGGGCCGGCCGTGCACGTTCATCAGCCGCGGCACCGACGGCCCGTAGATGTCGGCATCGAGCAGCCCGACCTCGAGCCCGTTGGCGGCGAGCCCGAGCGCCAGGTTGACCGCAGTGGTCGACTTGCCGACGCCGCCCTTGCCGGAAGCGACCGCGATGATGGCGTCGATGCCGGGCACGCCGCGCTTGCCGGAGCTTTGCGACGGCGGCGCCTGGCGCGGCGCCGGACGAGCGGCCTGCGTCGGCGCCGGCCGGGGCGCGGGGGGCGCCATCGGCGGCGGCGCCGTGCGGCGCACCGGCGCTTCCATGCCGCCGCCCTTCTTCTCCGCCGTAAGCGCCACGACGGCACCGGCGACGCCGGGGATGGATTTCACCGCACGCTCGGCCGCCGCCCGCAGCGGCTCCAGTTCCTGGGCGCGGGCGGCGGGCACGGTAATGGAGAAAAACACCTTGGAGTCGGCGATGAATATCTCGGAGACGAGGCCAAGCGAGACGATGTCGCCCTCGAAATCCGGACCCTTGACGGTCTTCAGCTTGTCGACGACGGCTTCGCGGGTAACGGACATGGCTCGCACTTCATGCAAATTGGCTGGGCTCCAGATAATGCAGTTTGGCCGCGACACCAAGCGGCGTCGAGGACGATCGGATAGGGCCAGCCGACAGGACCGCCGCGTCGGCGGCGCCGAGGATCAGACGAACTCGACCTCGATGTGCCGTTCGGTCTGCGAGACGATGCGGCACGGCTTGTCGGTGCCGTCCGAGCGGATCATCAGACAGAACCTGTCCGGCAGGCCGTAGGAACTCGAAAGGTCGAGCCCGGCACCCTGTTCCGACAAGCTCCGCACGGTGCAGTCGACGGTGGACATGCGGTTGTTGAAGTGGATGGTGCCGGCCTTCAGCACCCGCCGCCTGGCCTCCGGCTGGCTGACCCGCCAGCCGACCACGCGGTTGCGGCCCGCCGCCTTGGCCTCGTAGAGCGCCGCATCGGCGTGGGCGAGCAGGCAATCCATGTCCTTCGTGACGATGTCGAGCGTCGCCACACCGAAACTCGCGGTGACGCGCCGCGACGTGCCGTCGGGCTCGAACGGCACGGCGGAGATGACGCCGCGCAGCTTTTCCGCCACCTCCAGAGCACCGGGGCGGTCGGTATGCGGCAACAGCAGGGCAAACTCCTCGCCGCCGATACGCCCGAAGATGTCGGTGCCGCGCAGCGACGCCGAGCACGCAGCCGCCACGTCCGCCAGCACGCGGTCGCCGGCGGCATGGCCGAAGGCATCGTTGATCGCCTTGAAGTGATCGATGTCGAGCACGATCAGGCTGAGATTGTGCTTGTGCCGCTGTGCCAGCGACACCGCGCGCTCGCCGCCGCTGCGGAACGCCCGACGCGACAGCGCGCCGGTCAGCGCGTCGACTGTGGCGAGCTGCCGCAGCTCGATATGCTCCATCACGAGCTCGGCCAGATTGACGAGCATGCGCGTTTCACGCTCGCCGAAGGGACGCGGCTTGACGTCGATGGCGCAGACCGTGCCGATGTTGTGGCCGTCGCTCGTCCTCAACGGCACGCCGGCATAGAAGCGGACGTGAGGCTCGCCGCTGACATGCGGGTTGTCGGCTACCCGTTCGTCCAGCGTCGCGTCATGGATGATCGTCGGCACGGCGGACAGGATGGCGTGGCTGCAGAACGTGTTCCTGCGCTCGACCTCGTCGGTCGCCAGGCCTTCGCACGCCTTGTAAAGCTGGCGGTGGGCGTCGAGCACCGACACCAGCGCGATCGGCACCTCGAATATGTCCCTGATCAGGCCAACGATGCGATCGAAGGCTTCGCTGCGCGGCGCATCGATGACATCCAGCGCGTCGAGCGCCGCAAGCCGCTCAGCCTCGCGAATGTCGGCGGCCGAGATCGGCTCGGGCGCGGAGCTCTGTTTCCGGAGCATCTTTCCTCCCTGAACCAGCTGCCGGTTCGCCACGCAGGGCATGCGCCGGGACGATGTGGGGTAATTCTTATCAAATCGTTACCGCCGGTCGCGGCCCTCGGGCGGTGGCTGAAAAGTTCGGCGTCGATGTCGGAACCGGCCGCTCCGCTTCGTCTTCACCAGGAGCGCGGCCGCCCGTGGTCCGCGCCGCCCTGACCGCAAGCGGAGGACGGAATGCACTTCGTACCCTACCTGTCGTTCGACGGCACCTGCCGCGAGGCTTTCGCCTTCTATGAGAAAACCCTCGGCGGCAAGATCGCCGGCATGATCAGCCATGGCGAGACGCCGATGGCCGAGCACGTCCCGCAAGATTGGCATGACAAGATCATCAACGCCTATCTCGTGATCGATGGCGCCGAACTGATGGGCGCCGACATGCCTCCCGGCGAGGAGGCCGGCCCGAAAGGCATGTCGGTGTCGATCCAGCTCGACGACGAGGCGCGGGCCGAGGCGATCTTCAACGCCTTCGCCGACGGAGGATCGGTCATGATGCCGTTCGGGCCGACCTTCTGGGCGAAAAAATTCGGCATGGTGACCGACCGCTACGGCACGCCGTGGATGATCAACTGCGGCATGATCGAACAGTGATCCCGCCTGGCGCGACGAGGAGAAGGTGACGTCGCGACGCTGGAGGCGGCGGCGCGGCGTTTGAAGTCAAGGAAAAGCGCGATACGGCCGCGTCGGGCTTTTCACAGGCAGGCGGCGCTGGCCGGTCGTTTGCCGGTACGCTTCAGGCGGCAGCCGGAATCTCGAAATCGACGCGGATGCGATCATAGGGAAAAACAAGCTCGCCGCCGTCGGTGCGATCGATGACGCCGCTGTCCAGAAGCAAGCGAGTGTCGGTGTAAACTCCCTTAAAATCACGGCCCACGCGCCGGGCGATCTCGCGGGTGCTGAGCGGTCCTGCCCCTGTCATCAAGCGAATGATCTCGAGGCGCTTGGGCGAAAGCACCTTGTGCAAGACTTCCCAGCTCTCGAAGCCTATGTGAGCCCGGTCGTCCGCCTTGCCGGTTTTCCAGGCGGCGGCGAAATCGGCCAAACTGGAATCGAGCCCCCCGACGCTAAGAACCACGGTTTTCATCAAGCCACTTCCTCACGTCAGCACGGAAATCCGCGACAAGCTTGTCGACGTCAACGAACCGGTAGGGCACCTCGTTGCGATCGACATGCCGGTTATCGCCCTTGCCCGCCTCGTTGTCGTAGCGCAGTACGCAGATGCCGCTAGCCACCAGCGCCAGCCGATACTTGTAGTCGTGCACACTACCTTTCACCGGCTGGGGCACGCGCCACAGCACGGTCTCGACAAAGACACCTTCGCTGATCACCGTCCGACCAGACATCAGCAAGGTTGCCTTCATGGCGAAGACCTACCATCATACCGGTAGCGATGTAAATTACCACATCACAATCAACCGATCGCGCCATTCTGGCATTCGACCTGACCGCGGGCTAACAATCCATCGATGATCGATAAGCTCGAATTCTTCATAGCGCTGGCCAAGGCGCAGCATTTCGGCCGGGCGGCCGAGGACCTCGGCATCACCCAGCCGACGCTGTCGGCCGGCGTCAAGCAGCTCGAGGACCAGCTCGGCGTCATGCTGGTGAAGCGCGGCTCGCGTTTCCAGGGGCTGACGCCGGAAGGCGAGCAGGTGCTGGCCTGGGCGCGCCGCATCGTCGGCGACACCCGCACCATGCGCGAGGAGATGCGCGCCGCCCGCCACGGCCTTGCCGGCCGCATCCGCATCGCCGCGATCCCGACGGCGCTCGCCATGGTGCCGCGGCTGACCACGCCGTTTCGCGAAAAACACCCCGGCGTCACCTTCTCGGTGCTGTCGCGCACCTCGATCGACGTCCTGTCGCTGCTCGGCAATTTCGACATCGACGCCGGCATCACCTATCTCGACAACGAACCGCTGGGCAACGTCATCAGCGTGCCGCTCTACTCGGAACGCTATCAGCTGATCACTGCGACGGGCACGCCGCTGTCCGACCGCCAGAAGGTGACGTGGGCCGAGGTCTCGGAACTGCCGCTTTGCCTGCTCACGCCGGACATGCAGAACCGCCGCATCATCGACCAGCACCTGGCGGAAGCCGGCGCAGCGGCGCGGCCGACGCTCGAATCCAATTCGATGATCGTGCTGTTTTCCCACATCCGCACCGGGAAATGGTCGTCGATCATGCCGCTCAATCTGGCGGAAACCTTCGGCTTCGCCGAGCCTATCCGGGCAATCCCGATCGTCGAGCCAGACGCCAGCCATCTCGTCGGCCTGGTGGCGACGCGGCGCGAGCCACGCACGCCGCTGGTCTCGGCGCTGCTCGCCGAAGCGACGCAACTCGCCAAGATCTTCGCAACCTCATGAAAGCGACAGCCCAGGCGGCAATCTGGTCTGCTTAGACCGGGTGCGTCGGCAGAATCGCTGTCGTTCCGTCGAACTCGATCGCAGCGTTCAGCGTCTGGGCCCGCCGCAGCATTTCGTATTCAATGTCCTCCAGGGCCACGTTTTCCTGCTCGTTTCGCCTGCGGACCTGCTCGGCCAGCTGCGGCACATTGACGACTCCGAAACGCGACATCGCCGTCTGCGCTGTCTGCAGGATGTCGGATTCCAATGCCGGGGTAAGGCGTCGTTGCACGAGATCACCTGCCTATCCGCTGCACACAAGGCAGCTCCTTCATCGTATCGCCGCGTCCATGCAAGCGCAAGTCGATAAAGAAAAAAATCTTTGTAATTCAGATAGTTAGTATATTATGCCGTATCTTAACTATGGTCACTAGAGGGATGCGCAGACAAGTACGCCACCATGCCATTTGCAGGACCGTGCGCCATCTCTTGCCAAGTGGCAAAAAGCACCCATATAGTCACTTACTCATTCTACCCTTTGGGCGGCGAACGATGGTGGACCTGGAACGTGGCGAACGGCTGCAGATCATGCTCAGCGCCGAGGAACTGACGGCCGTTGAAAACTGGCGCTTCGAAAAACGCATGCCCAGCCGCGCCGCGGCAGTGCGCGAATTGCTGAGGCGCGGGCTCGCCGCCGAAGGCTTCCTGACCGCGCAGGCCGGCGCGAAATCGCAGGACTTCGGAGTGATCGACTCCAACGGCGACGACAAGGCTTAGTCGCCGGCGAATTTCGGCATCTCCAAAAGCACACCGGCTCGGCATAGCGACATCGGCTGTCGCCGCCACGACTGCAATGTCGTGCTAACCAGCCCTATATATGTCACGTCCTCAGTGAAAATTGTGGAGGTTCTTTGCGCCTCGGCGCGGTTCCTGCACGCCTTTTTTTCACCCATATGATAGAAAGTTTCTATCGGGTAACGGTACGCCTTTATTGATCTGGACGGTTTCGTCTGGTTTCATAAAGGCTTAGCGTGGTATGAGTAACGCCAGGTCATCAGGGAGGGCGCTGCACGATGATGCAGCTCGCAAGTACCCAGACACCGCACGACGTCGTCGCCAGGACGACGGCGGTGATCGAGAGCACGCAGGATCTCGAAGGTCCGCTGCTGCCTATCCTGCATGGATTGCAGGAGGAGTTCGGCTTCGTGCCCAACGAGTCCCTGCCGGTGATCGCGACCGCGCTCAACATCTCCAAGGCCGAAGTGCACGGCGTCGTCACCTTCTACCATGACTACCGCCGCGCCCCTGCCGGCCGGCACGTCCTGAAGATCTGCCGTGCCGAGGCCTGCCAGTCGATGGGCTCGGACGCGATCGCGGCGCGCATCCAGCAATTGCTCGGCATCGCTTTCCACGAGACCGCCAAGGACGGCTCGGTGACGCTGGAGCCGGTCTATTGCCTCGGGCTGTGCGCCTGCGCGCCGGCCGGCATGCTCGACGGCGAGGTGATCGGCCGGCTCGACGCCGACAAGCTCGAAGAGATCGCCGAAGAGGTGCGCTCGTGACCGTCACCGTCTACATTCCCGGCGATTCCGGTGCGCTGGCGCTGGGCGCCGACAAGGTCGCCAGGGCGATCGACGCCGAACTGAGGGGGCGCGGGCTCGACGCCAAGATCGTGCGCAACGGCTCGCGCGGCGCGTTTTTCCTGGAGCCGCTGGTCGAGGTCGAGACGGCGCAGGGCCGCGTCGCCTACGGACCGGTGTCGGCCAAGGACGTGCCGTCGCTGTTCGATGCCGACCTGCTCGCAGGCGGCCAGCACAGGCTGTCGCTCGGCGATCCGGAGCAGATACCGTTCTTCGCAAAACAGACGCGCCTCACCTTCGCGCGCTGCGGCCTGACCGATCCGCTGTCGCTCGACGACTACCGCAGGCACGGCGGCCTCGCCGGCCTGGAAAAGGCCGTGGCGATGGCGCCGGCCGACATCGTCAAGACGGTGACCGACAGCGGCCTGCGCGGCCGCGGCGGCGCCGGCTTCCCCACCGGCATCAAGTGGAACACGGTGCTCAACGCCACCGCGGAGCGCAAATACATCGTCTGCAACGCCGACGAGGGCGACAGCGCCACCTTCGCCGACCGCATGATCATGGAGGGCGACCCGTTCGTGCTCATCGAGGGCATGGCGATCGCCGGCATCGCAACCGGCGCGACCAAGGGCTACGTCTACATCCGCTCGGAGTATCCGCATGCGGTCGCCGCCATGCGCGCGGCGGTCGAGGCGGCGCGCAAGGCCGGCGTGCTCGGCCCGACCGTGCTCGGCTCGCCCAACGCCTTCGACATGGAGGTGCGCGTCGGCGCCGGCGCCTATGTCTGCGGTGAGGAGACGTCGCTGCTCAATTCGCTCGAAGGCAAGCGCGGCGTCGTGCGGGCAAAGCCGCCGCTGCCGGCGCTGCAGGGCCTGTTCGGCAAGCCGACGGTGATCAACAACGTCATCTCGCTCGCTTCCGTGCCGATCATCCTCGACAAGGGCGCAGCCTTCTACAAGGATTTCGGCATGGGCCGCTCGCGCGGCACCATCCCCATCCAGATCGCCGGCAACGTCAAGCATGGCGGGCTGTTCGAGACCGCGTTCGGCCTGACGCTCGGCGAGATCGTCGACGGCATCGGCGGCGGCACGGCGAGCGGCCGGCCGGTCAAGGCCGTGCAGGTGGGCGGCCCGCTCGGCGCCTATTTCCCGCGCACGCTGTTCGACACGCCGTTCGACTACGAGGAATTCGCCAAGCGCGACGGCCTGATCGGCCACGCCGGCATCACCGTGTTCGACGACGGCGCCGACATGCTGAAGATGGCGCGGTTCGCCATGGAGTTCTGCGCCATCGAGAGCTGCGGCAAGTGCACGCCCTGCCGCATCGGCTCGACCCGCGGCGTCGAGACCATCGACAAGATCGCGATGGGCGTCGAGGCCGACAAGAACCTCGAACTGGTGACCGACCTCTGCAACACCATGAAGTTCGGGTCGCTGTGCGCGCTCGGCGGCTTCACGCCCTATCCGGTGATGAGCGCCATCACCCATTTCCCCGACGACTTCCGGCCCCGCGCCGTGGCCGAAGCCGCGGAGTGATGGCCTCGTCCTTGGTTTTGCCGCGCTTGCGCGCTATATTTTCGCTTTAGGAGCAGCCCTATGGGTCTTATCCAGGAAATCGACTACGGCACGCCCGCCTCGAAATCCGAGAAGCAGGTGACGCTGACTGTCGACGGCTTCACCGTAACCGTCCCGGAAGGCACGTCGATCATGCGCGCCTCGATGGAGGCGGGCATCGCCATCCCGAAACTCTGCGCCACCGACATGGTCGACGCCTTCGGCTCGTGCCGGCTCTGCCTGGTCGAGATCGAGGGCCGCAACGGCACGCCGTCGTCCTGCACCACGCCGGTGATGCCGGGCATGGTGGTGAAGACGCAGACGGAGCGGCTGAAGACCATCCGCAAGGGCGTGATGGAACTCTACATCTCGGACCACCCGCTCGACTGCCTGACCTGCGCCGCCAACGGCGACTGCGAACTGCAGACGCAGGCCGGCGTGGTCGGCCTGCGCGACGTGCGCTACGGCTACGAAGGCGACAACCACGTCTTCAAGAAGAACGACGGCGAAGCGAACTTCCGCTGGATGCCCAAGGACGAATCGAACCCGTATTTCACCTATGACCCGTCCAAGTGCATCGTCTGCTCGCGCTGCGTGCGCGCCTGCGAGGAGGTGCAGGGCACCTTCGCGCTGACCATCGAGGGCCGCGGCTTCGACTCCAGAGTGTCGCCCGGCATGCACCAGCCGTTCCTCGATTCCGAATGCGTGTCCTGCGGCGCCTGCGTGCAGGCATGCCCGACCGCCACGCTTTCGGAAAAGAGCCTGATCAAGATCGGCCAACCCGAGCACTCCGTCGTGACCACCTGCGCCTATTGCGGCGTCGGCTGCTCGTTCAAGGCGGAAATGCGCGGCGACGAACTGGTGCGCATGGTGCCTTACAAGGACGGCAAGGCCAATCGCGGTCATTCCTGCGTCAAGGGCCGCTTCGCCTACGGCTATGCCACCCACAAGGAGCGCATCCTCAACCCGATGGTGCGCGACAGCATCGACCAGCCCTGGCGCGAAGTATCGTGGGACGAGGCGTTCGCCCACATCGCCGGCGAGTTCCGCCGCATCCAGTACCAGTACGGCAAGGGCGCCATCGGCGGCATCACCTCGTCGCGCTGCACGAACGAAGAGACCTACCTCGTGCAGAAGCTGATCCGCCAGGGTTTCGGCAACAACAACGTCGACACCTGCGCCCGCGTTTGCCACTCGCCGACCGGCTACGGCCTCGGCCAGACCTACGGCACCTCGGCCGGCACGCAGGACTTCGATTCCGTGGAGGAATCGGATGTCATCGTGGTGATCGGCGCGAATCCGTCGGCCGCGCATCCTGTATTCGCCTCGCGCATGAAGAAACGCATCCGCCAGGGCGCCAAGCTCATCGTGCTCGACCCGCGCGTCACCGAGACCGTGGACTCCGTCCACGCCAAGGCCGACTATCACCTGCCGCTGAAGCCGGGCACCAACGTCGCCGTCGTCACCTCGCTGGCGCACGTCATCGTCACCGAGGGCCTGTTCGACGAAAGGTTCATCCGCGAACGCTGCGACTGGTCGGAGTTCGAGGACTGGGCGTCGTTCGTCGCCGAGGAGCGCAACAGCCCGGAGGAAGTCGAAAAACTGTCCGGCGTTCCGGCCGAGCTTATCCGCGGTGCTGCCCGCCTCTACGCCACCGGCGGCAATGGCGCGATCTATTACGGCCTCGGCGTCACCGAGCACAGCCAAGGCTCGACCACCGTCATGGCGATCGCCAACCTCGCCATGGCGACCGGCAACATCGGCCGTCGCGGCGTCGGCGTGAACCCGCTGCGCGGCCAGAACAACGTGCAGGGCTCGTGCGACATGGGCTCGTTCCCGCACGAGCTGCCGGGCTACCGCCACGTCTCCGGCGACGCGGTGCGCGACATCTATGAGAGCCTGTGGGGCGTGAAGCTCGACAACGAGCCCGGCCTGCGCATCCCCAACATGCTCGACGCCGCCGTCGAGGGCACGTTCAAGGGCATCTACATCCAGGGCGAGGACATCCTGCAGTCCGACCCCGACACCAAGCACGTCTCTGCCGGCCTCGCGGCGATGGAATGCGTCGTCGTGCAGGATCTCTTCCTCAACGAGACGGCGAACTACGCGCATGTCTTCCTGCCGGGCTGCACCTTCCTCGAGAAGGACGGCACCTTCACCAACGCCGAGCGCCGCATCAACCGCGTGCGCAAGGTGATGGCGCCTAAGAACGGACTTGCCGACTGGGAAGTGACGCAGAAGCTCGCGCAGGTGATGGGGCTCTCCTGGAACTACCGGCACCCGTCCGAGATCATGGACGAGATCGCCAGGACGACGCCGTCCTTCGCCTATGTCTCCTACGACTACCTGGAGAAGATGGGCTCAGTGCAGTGGCCCTGCAACGAGAAGGCGCCGGAAGGGACGCCGATCATGCATATCGGCGGGTTCGTGCGCGGCAAGGGCAAGTTCATCCGCACCGAATATGTGGCGACCGACGAAAAGACCGGGCCGCGCTTCCCGCTGCTGCTCACCACCGGGCGAATCCTGTCGCAGTACAATGTGGGGGCGCAGACGCGACGCACCGAAAACGTCGTCTGGCATGCCGAGGACCGGCTGGAGATCCACCCGCACGACGCCGAGCAGCGCGGCATCCGCGACGGCGACTGGGTGCGGCTGGCGAGCCGCGCCGGCGAGACGACGCTGCGCGCGCTGATCACCGAGCGCGTCGCGCCGGGGGTGATCTACACCACCTTCCACCACCCGGACACGCAGGCCAACGTCATCACCACCGACTACTCCGACTGGGCGACCAACTGCCCGGAATACAAGGTCACGGCGGTGCAGGTTTCGCCTTCCAACGGCCCGAGCGGCTGGCAGGAAGAATACGACGCACTGGCGCGCCGCAGCCGCCGCATCGAAGGGCGGCTGGAAGCGGCGGAATAAAAGTGTTCGGACGGACGCCCCCTCCACCACGCTTCGCATGGTCCCCCTCCCCCGTAAACGGGGGAGGATCTAGGGCGCGCCGGGGGCTCCTCTGCGGCTCCTCCCCTGCGAAGCGGGCAGGGCTATCGCATATGACGTATTTCGCGAAGTTCGGCGGCGCCTTACCCCCACCCCTAACCCCTCCCCACAAGGGGGAGGGGGACTTTGCGGCCGCAATGCCGCGCAAAACTGCCGACGATTGGTACCCAGCATACA
>QFCS01000531.1_pt1 | contig 40716 bp, 42 predicted proteins | sample 3576561 | NCBI WGS metagenome assembly QFCS01 | reverse complement strand
GGGACGCGCTCGCCGCCACCTGGTTCGGCTTCCGCACCCTCTGGGTCAACCGCTACGGGCTGCCTTTCGAGGAGCTCGGCACCCAGCCCACCCGCACCGGCACCTCGCTCGACGACGTGCTCGCCTTTTTCGATTCGCAACTTCCGGAGTAGAAGGACATGACCAGCCGTACCCCCATCCACGGTCTCCAGGTGGACAGCGCCCTGGCGCGCTTCCTCGACGAACAGGTGCTGCCCACCGTCGGCGTGGACAAGGCCCGCTTCTGGCAGGGTTTCGACGAGATCGTGCGCGACCTCGGCCCGAAGAACGCCGCGCTGCTCGCCGAACGCGATCGCCTGCAGTCCGAGCTGGATGGCTGGCACCGCAAGAACCCCGGCCCGATCCGCGACATGGCCGCCTACCGCGGCTTCCTCGAGAAGATCGGCTACCTGGTGCCCGACCCGAAGGGCGCGAAGGCAACCACCACCAATGTCGACGCGGAACTCGCCCTGCAAGCCGGCCCGCAGCTGGTGGTTCCCATCCTGAATGCGCGTTACGCGCTCAACGCCGCCAACGCGCGCTGGGGCTCGCTGTACGACGCGCTGTACGGCACCGACGTGATCCCCGAGACCGGCGGCGCCGACAAGGGCCCGGGCTACAACGAGGTGCGCGGCGCCAAGGTGATCGCCCGCGCCCGCGAGGTGCTGGACCAGGCCGCGCCGCTGGCCGGCGGCTCGCATGCCGATGCCGCGGCGTACCAGGTCGAAGGCGGCAAGCTGGTGGTGCGACTGAAGGGAGGGCAGTCCACCGGCCTGAAGGACCCCGCGAAGTTCGTGGGCTGGCAGGGGGAAGCGGCCGCGCCGTCGTCGGTGCTCCTGAAGAACAACGGCCTGCACCTGGACATCGTCATCGACCGGGGCAGCCCGATCGGCCGGACCGACGCCGCCGGCGTGGCGGACGTGATCGTGGAAGCGGCGCTCTCCACCATCCTGGACCTCGAGGACTCCATCGCCGCGGTCGACGCGCAGGACAAGCTGCTCGCCTACAGCAACTGGATGGGCATCCTGCAGGGCACGCTGACCGAACAGGTGAACAAGGGCGGCAAGAGCTTCACGCGCGGCCTCAACCCGGACCGCGTGTACCGCGGCGCCGACGGCAACGAACTGCGCCTGCATGGCCGCTCGCTGCTGTTCCTGCGCAACGTGGGCCACCTCATGACCAACCCCGCGATCCTGTGGGACGGCGGCAAGGAGATCCACGAAGGGATCATGGACGCGGTGATCACCACCGCCATCGCGATGATCGACCTGCAGAAGGGCAAAGGCGAGAAATCGGGAAGCGACACAAGCGTCGCGGGGATCCGCAACTCGCGCACCGGCTCGGTCTACATCGTCAAGCCCAAGATGCACGGCCCCGCGGAGGTGGCCTTCGCCTCCGAACTCTTCGGCCGCGTGGAGCAGCTGCTCGGCCTGCCGGAGAACACCGTCAAGCTGGGCATCATGGACGAAGAGCGCCGCACCAGCGTCAACCTGCGGGCCTGCATCCAGGCCGCGGCGGCGCGGGTGGCCTTCATCAACACCGGCTTCCTCGATCGCACCGGCGACGAGATGCACACCGCGATGTACGCCGGGCCGATGATCCGCAAGGGCGACATGAAGTCCAGCGCCTGGATCCAGGCCTACGAGAAGAGCAACGTGCTGGTGGGCCTGGCCTGCGGCCTGCGCGGGCGCGCGCAGATCGGCAAGGGCATGTGGGCCATGCCGGACATGATGGCCGCGATGCTGGAACAGAAGATCGCGCACCCCAGGGCGGGGGCCAACACCGCATGGGTGCCCTCGCCCACGGCCGCCACGCTGCACGCGCTGCACTACCACCAGGTCGACGTGTTCGCCGTGATGAAGGAACTGGAGAAGACCGGTGCGGAAGCCGAACGCGAGAACCTGCTGAATGGCCTGCTCACCGTGCCCGTCGCCGCCGAGGCGAAATGGAGCGCGCAGGAGCGCCAGCAGGAACTGGACAACAACGCCCAGGGCATCCTGGGCTACGTGGTGCGCTGGATCGACCAGGGCGTGGGCTGCTCCAAGGTGCCGGACATCCACAACGTGGGCCTGATGGAAGACCGCGCCACGCTGCGCATTTCCAGCCAGCACATCGCCAACTGGCTGCACCACGGCATCGTGACCGAGGCCCAGGTGACGAAGACCTTCGAGCGCATGGCCGCCGTGGTCGATGGCCAGAACGCGGGCGACAAGCTGTACCAGAACATGGCCGGCCACTTCAAGACCAGCAAGGCCTATCTGGCCGCACTGGATCTGGTGTTCAAGGGCAAGGAACAGCCCAGCGGCTACACCGAGCCGCTGCTGCACGCCTGGCGCCTGAAGGTGAAGGCGGGCTGATCCTGCTGCAGTACCTGCTTTTCGACGCCAGCGACAACGGCGACGGTACCGGTACCTGGGACGCGATGGCCAGCGTGCGCGCCACGCAGTGGCCGGCCGTGCAGGCCGAAGTGCGCGCGGTGCTCGCCTGGGCCGACGCCCATGCGCCGGGGCCGCGCGGCCCGCTCGACGACGACGGCGCGTGGGACGCCGATGAACAGGTGCAGGCCGACGGCGAATGGACCACGGTGACACTCACCCTCGCCGGGCCGTGGGCCTGGGGTGAGGCGCTCGTGGCGCACTTCGCCCCCGAGGATTGAGCCGGTGTTGTCAGCGGGCCTTGGCGGGCGCCAGCACAGGCGCGAGGCGGCCCTGTGCCAGGAGTTCGTCGAACCACACGCGGTAACCCGCGTCGCTCGGGTGCAGGCCGTCGGCGGCGTTCAGCTCCCGGCGCTGGGCGAACGGATCGTCCGCCTTGTCCTTGAACAGATTCACGTACACCGCCTGGTGTCGCGCGGCGGCTTCGCGCACGAAACCATGCAGCGATCGCGCCCGCGACGTCATCAGCCAGGACACCGGCGGAAAGAAGAAGGGCGCGTTGCCCACATTGCCCGCCGGCATCACGACCACCCGCTCACCCCGTGCGCGGGCCAGCGTCACCACGCGATCGACGTCGGCGCGCACATCCTCCAGCCTGCGCAGGCGGATCACGTCGTTGCCGCCCGCCTGCACCAGCACCAGGTCGTAGCGCGCGGTCACGGCGTCGAGCTGGCCGACGACGTCGGCAAAGGTGGCGCCATCGCGGGCGCGGTTGTCGATCTGCAGGCGCGGGTAGGCCTGTGCCAGCTGGCCGGCCAGGCTGGCCTGCGGTGCGCTCGCGCCCGTGCCCACCCCGGTGCTGTCGCCCACGATCAGCAGGCGCAGGGCGGGATCGGCCGGCACCTGCTGCAGCGGCTCGCTGCGTTGGGCCAGCTCACTGGCCTTGCCGATGCGCCAGGCCGCACAGCCCGAGGTGGCGAGCACGGCCACCAGCAGGGCAACCAGGAGAGCGGGCACGATGGGCCAGGACGAAGGGGCACTCATGGGACCCAGTCTATGCGCATGTGTCGCTGGCGCACCAGTTGCTTGCACAAGGCCCTCCGCGGCACCGCGACAATACGCAGTTGCTCCCCTCACATCTCCAGCGCAGGAAAGCGTTCCCGATGATCCACACCCACAAATCCCTCGGCGGCATGGTGGTCGCACCGCACCACCTTGCCGCGCAGGCCGGCCGCGACGTGCTGCGCGACGGCGGCAACGCCGTTGAAGCCATGGTGGCGGCCGCAGCGGCCATTGCCGTGGTCTACCCCCACATGAACGCCATCGGTGGCGACGGTTTCTGGCTGATCCACGAGCCAGGCCAACCCGTGGTGGCCATCGACGCCTGCGGCCCGGCCGCAGCGCTGGCCTCGCGCGACTTCTACGCCGGCCTGGGCGCGATCCCTTCGCGCGGCCCGACCGCCGCACTCACCGTGGCCGGCACGATCGGCGGGTGGGCGAAGGCGCTGGAGGCCGCGGCCCCCTGGGGCCCTGCGCTGCCGCTCTCGCGGCTGCTGTCCGACGGCATCCGCCACGCGCGCGATGGCGTGGTGGTGACCACCAGCCAGTCCGCCCTGACGAAGCAGAAGCTCGATGGCCTGAAGGACGCGCCCGGCTTCGCCCCCACCTTCCTTGTCAACGGGCAGCCCCCCGAGCCAGGCCACCTGCTCCGGCAACCCACGCTGGGCCAGACGCTGGCCACCCTGGCCGAGCGCGGCCTGGACGACTTCTACCGCGGCGAACTGGCCGCGCGCATCGGCAACGAGCTGGAACGCCTGGGCAGTCCCGTGCGCACCAGCGACCTCGCGGCCTACGCGGCCCGGGTGGTGCAGCCACTCGCCGTGCGCCTGAACGACAGCACTGTCCACAACCTGCCGCCGCCCACGCAAGGCCTGGCCGCGCTGATGATCATCGGCCTGTTCGACCGTCTGGGCGTGCAGGAGGGCGAGGGCTTTGCCCACCTGCACGGACTGGTGGAAGCCACCAAGCGCGCCTTCCGCGTGCGCGAACGCGTGGTGACCGACCCGGCGCGCGTGCCCGTCGACCCGCAGAGCCTGCTGGAGCCCGGCGCACTGGACGCGCTGGCCGCGCAGATCGACCCGCAGCGCGCCCTGCCCTGGCCCGACCCGGCCGCACCAGGCGACACGATCTGGATGGGTGCGATCGACGCGCAGGGACGCGCGGTGAGCTTCATCCAGAGCGTGTACTGGGAGTTCGGCTCCGGCACCGTGCTGCAGGACACCGGCATCTGCTGGCAGAACCGGGGCACCAGCTTCTCGCTCGACCCGAACGCCCTCAACAGCCTCGAACCCGGCCGCAAGCCGTTCCACACCCTCAACCCCTCGCTCGCCGTGTTCGACGATGGCCGTGTGATGCCCTTCGGCACCATGGGCGGCGAAGGGCAGCCACAGACGCAAGCCGCCGTGTTCACCCGCTACGCGCGTTTCGGCCAGACCCTGCAACAGGCGGTGAGCGCGCCGCGCTGGCTGCTCGGTCGCACCTGGGGCGACAGCAGCACCACCCTCAAGCTGGAGAACCGGTTCGACCCGGCCCTGGTCACCGCGCTGCGCGAAGCCGGCCACGTGATCGAGGCGTTGCCCGAAGCGTTCAGCGACACCATGGGCCACGCCGGCGCGCTCGTGCGCCACCCCGACGGCGTGATCGAGGGCGCGGCCGATCCGCGCAGCGACGGCAGCGTGGCCGCGCTGTGAGTGCGCTCGCGGCCCCGGGCGCGGATGGGCGCCTGATGTTCATCGACCTGCTCAAGGCCGTCGGCTCGCAGCTGATTGTGCTGCACCACCTCGCGTTCTACGGGCCGATGTCGGACTGGACACACCGGCTCGCCCCCGATCTCGTGGCCTGGTTCAGCCAGGACGCGCGCATGGCGGTGCAGGTGTTCCTGGTGGTTGCGGGTTTCCTCGCCGCGCGCAGCCTGGCGCCCGATGGACTGCTGCGCGGGGCATCGCCCCTGGGCCAGCTCGGCCAGCGTTATGTGCGCACCGCGCTGCCCTACATCGCCTCGCTGCTGGTGGCTGTGCTGTGCACCGAGCTGGCGCGCCGCTGGATGACGCACAGTTCCCTGTCCGCACCACCCGGGCTGTGGCAGTTCATCTCGCACGCACTGCTGCTGCACACACTGCTGGACATGGAGTCCCTCTCGGCCGGTGTCTGGTATGTCGCCATCGACTTCCAGCTCTACGCGCTCCTGCTCGCCCTGCTGTGGCTGGCACGCCGGCAGCACACGGCGACGGCCTGGGCGCAGGCGCTGGTGGTGATCGTGGTGGCGGCCTCGCTGTTCCACTTCAACCGCGAAGACGACTGGGACAGCTGGGCGTTGTACTTCTTCGGCGCCTATGGCCTGGGTGCGCTCACCTGGTGGACCACATCGAACGACGCGGCCTGGCGCCATGGCCGCTGGCTGCTGGGTGCGCTGGTCGCCATGGCTCTTGCGGCCCTGACGATCGACTTCCGCGAGCGCATCGCGCTGGCCCTGACCGTGTGTGTGGCGCTGGCCTGCGCGCAACGGCAGGGCTGGATGTTCACCTGGCCGCGCAGCCGCGCCGTGGCGTACCTCAGCCGTATCTCGTACTCGGTGTTCCTGCTCAATTTCCCCGTGGCACTGGTGGTCAACGCCTGGTTCACCCGTTATGGCGGTGCCGATGCGGGTGTGCAGACCGGCGGTGTGCTGCTGGCGTGGCTGGCCTGCAACGTGGCGGGCGCTCTGTTCCACCACGCCGTGGAGCAGCCGCTGGGCCGGCTCTGGCGTCCGCGCGACCCCGCGCTGGCGGGGGCGACGCTCAGCGCCCGCTGAACCGCGCGGCGCGCTTTTCCAGGAACGCGCGCACGCCCTCGCGCGCGTCGTCGCTGTGGGCCAGTCGTTGCTGGGTCGTCTCGAATTCATCGGCCGCTGCCATCGGCCCTTCCTCCACCGCTTTCAGCGCATTGAGCCGCGTGGCCACCACGGCCAGTGGGGCCTGCTGCGCAATCGCCTGCGCGATGCGCAGGGCCTCGTCGAGCTCGGTGCCGGCCGGCACCACACGCTGCACGAAGTGCAGCCGCAGCGCCTCGGCGCTGTCGAACACATCGGCGGCCAGCAGATGCAGCAGCGCATTGCCCAGACCTGCGCGCTCGGCCATGCGCAGCGTGGCGCCACCGGTGGCCATGATGCCGCGCTGCACCTCCAGCTGGGAGAAGCGGCAGTCGTCGGCCGCGACCACGATGTCGGCGGCCAGCATGAGCTCGATGCCCAGCGTGTAGGTGATGCCTTTCACGGCCACCACCATCGGCTTGGTGCGGCGGCGGTAGCCGGGGCGCCCGAGATTCAGCGGATCGACAAGCCCCTGGGCCACGGGGCGTTCCCCACGTTGCATCAAGGGAGCGAAGCTGGGCAGATCCAGCCCGGCGGTGAAGTGGTCACCGATCGCGTGGAGCACCCCCACGCGCAGGGCCGGGTCGTCATCGAGTCGCGTGTAGGCCTCGGCCAGCGCCTGCATCATGACGGGCGTGAAGCCATTGCGCTTGGCGGCACGGTCGATACCGATCAGCAACACCGGGCCCTGCGCCTCGCTCAGGATGCGGCCTTCGGATGGGGATGGCATGGTGGCGTTCATGCGGCCCATGGTAGTGACGTGCGGCCCTGCGATTGTCGCTGAGGCGTCATACACTGCGCCAATGCCAGCCACCCCGCACCTTCCCTTGCCCGACCCGGGTTGCTGTCCGCTGTGCGGCGGCGACAACCGCTGCGCAATGGAGATCGAGCGCGAGACCGGGGAGAAGCAACCGCCCTGCTGGTGCGTGGACGCGACCTTCAGCCCCGAACTGTTCCAGCGCATTCCTGCGCAGGCGAGGGGCCAGGCCTGCATCTGCGCGGCCTGCGTGGCCGAGGCCCTTCACACCGCCCGCGAAACGGGTTGAGCGCCAGGGCCCGGCTCTGGACACCTGGATCAAGGCGCCGGGCTCACCACCCCACGGGCGCGGCCCGCCTTCAGCCGCAGCGCGACCGGCACCACCAGCATGAGCGCGGCCGTGGCCCACAGGCCGATCGAGATCGGGCTGCCCACCAGGATATGGACGTCTCCATTGCTGATCGAGAGCGCGCGGCGCAGGTTCTGCTCCATCAGCGGGCCGAGCACGAAGCCGAGAATCAGCGGCGCCATGGGCACGCCCTGCTTGCGCAGCAGGTAGGCCGCGAAGCCGAGCGCCGCCATCAGCAGCAGGTCGAAGGTGGTCGCGTGCACCGCGTAGACACCCACACTGGAGACCGCGAGGATGCCTGGCACCAGCACCCAGTTGGGCACATTGAGGATCTTCGTGAAGATGCCCACCATGGGGATGTTGAGCACCAGCAGGATGATGTTGGCCAGGAACATCGAGGCGATCAGGCCCCACACCAGATCGGGCTGCTGGCTGAACAGCGCGGGTCCCGGCGTGATGTTGTAGAGCGCGAGCGCGCCCATCATCACCGCCGTGGTGCCCGACCCCGGCACACCCAGTGTGAGCATGGGAACGAAGGAGCCGGTGGCGGCCGAGTTGTTCGCGGCCTCGGGCACGGCCACGCCGCGGATGTCGCCGGTGCCGAATGTGCCTTCCTTGTCGATCAGGCGTTTCTCCATGGCATAGGTCATGGCGCTCGCCACAGTGGCGCCGGCGCCGGGCAGCACACCCACCGCAAAGCCCACCACGCTGGCGCGCAACGTGCTCCACCAGGTGTGGGCCATCTCGCGCAGGTTGAACATCATGCGGCCGGTCTGCGTCACCAGACCGGCGTTGCTGTGGTGCTCCTGCAGCATGAGGAGGATCTCGCTGATGGAGAACACGCCGATCACGACCACCACGAACTGGATCCCGTCCGAGAGGTGCACGTCGCCGCCCGTGAAGCGATAGACGCCAGAGTTGGAATCCAGCCCCACGCTGGACATGGCCATGCCGATCAGCGCCGCCACCCCGGCCTTCACGGGCGCGTCGCCCATCAGGCCCGCAATGCAGGCGAATGCAAAGCACATGAGTGCAAAGTACTCGGCCGGGCCGAAGGACAGCGCCCAGCCGGCCAGCAGCGGCGCGAACATCACGATGCCCAGGGTGGCCACCAGCGAACCGACGAAGGAGCTCCAGGCGGAGATCGACAGGGCGACGCCCGCCAGGCCCTTGCGCGCCATCGGGTAGCCGTCCAGCGCGGTCATGATCGCACCGGCGTCGCCTGGCACATTGAGCAGGATGGAGGAGATGCGCCCCCCGTACTCGCAGCCGATGTAGACCGCCGCAAGCAGGATCAGCGAGGCTTCGGGCGGCAGCTTCATCGCGAAGGCCAGCGGCATGAGAATGGCCACGCCATTGATGGGCCCGAGCCCCGGCAGCAGGCCGACCACGGTGCCGATGAAGGAGCCGATCGCGGCGATGAGCAGGTTGACCGGGCTGAAAGCGACGCCGAAGCCGTCCAGCAGATGCCGTAAGGTGTCCATTTCAATAACCTCCCAGCAGAAAGGACAGCACGCCCGTGGGCATGGTCACGTCCAGCAGCCTGTCGAACACGAAGTGAAAGCCCACGCCCAGCACCGCCCCCCCGGCCAGCGACTGCTTCCAGCTGCCGCCGAAGGCCAGGCCCACGGGCAGGGCCAAGAGCGTGGTGGCGAGCGCGAAACCGAGCAGCTGGAACAGCAGCGCGTACAGCAGCACCGCGCCCGCACAGAGTGCCGTGGCTTTCCACGGCACGCCCCGGAAGGCCTCGACACCGATCGACGGCCGCAGCACCAGCCAGAGCCCGCTCAGGCCCAGGCCCACCGCCAGCAGCAGCGGGAACGCCCGGGGACCCAGGGGTTCGTAGGAATAGGCGGCCTCATAACCCTGCGAAGCCCATGCCATGGCCGCAGCCACGCCGACGCAGACCGCGCCCAGTACCCGGTCGCTCATGTCAGTTCGCCGGTTTGGTCGAGAGGCCGAATTCCTCGGCGAGCTTGCGGTAGCCCTCCACCTGCTTCTTCACATAGGCATCGAGCGGTGCACCGGTGAGCGCCATGGGAAAGAGGCCGCGTTCATCGCGCAGCTTGTCATAGGCCGGGGTGGCCAGCACCTTCGCGAACGCGTCGGCCCACACCTTGTAGTCCGCATCGCTCACCTTGGGGCCGACATAGAAGCCACGCACGATGGGCCACTCGACCGGGAAGCCTTCTTCCGCGGCGGTCGGCACGCTGGCCAGGTCGCCTGGCAGGCGCTTGTCGTGCATCACCGCCAGGATGCGGATCTTGGCGCCGGCCTTGCGCTGCTGCAGCGATTCGGCCGCGTCGCCGGTGAACACATGAATGTGGCCGCCCTGCAGGGCGGTGAGCGCTTCACCGCCTCCTTCGAAAGCCACGTAGCGCATGGTCTTGGGATTGACGCCGCCGGCGCGCGCGGTGAGTGCGGCCTTCATCCAGTCCTGGCTGCCCACTGTGCCCCCGGCACCGAGCACGACCTTGGTGGGATCGGCCTTGATGGCAGCCATCACTTCCTTGAGCGACTTGAAGGGTGAGCTCTCGGCCACGACGACGGCGCCGTAGTCGGTGCCCACTGCGGCCAGCCACCGAACGTCGTTCTCGGTGTAACGACCGAACTTGCCTTGCGCCAGGTTCAGCAGCGAGCCCCCCGAGAACGCCACGATCGTGCTGGCCGCGTCGGGGCGCTGCGCCACGATGGTGTTGTAGGCCACCGCGCCGATGCCACCGGGCATGTAGGTGACGCGCATCGGGTCGCTGATCACCTTGCCATCCTGCAGCGCGCTCTGGGCCAGCTTGCAGGTCAGGTCAAAACCACCCCCCGGCTTGGCCGGTGCGATGCACTCGGTCTTGGCCAGCGGGTTGGCGAACGCGCCCATCGCGCAGACCGACAGGGCGGTCATCAGCAGGTGCCTGGTCATCTTCACGGTGTGTCTCCTCGAACGGTGGGTTCAACAACGGCATTCAGGGATGCCGGGTGCCCAATGTAGAAAGCCGGCACTTTCAAGCCGCTTTCAGCGCCAGCGCGCAAACCTCGGGGTAAACCCGGGATCACGCGGGGTCGCCCAACGCGGGCAGGTGCACGTCGACCTGCAGGCCCCGCCCCCCTGGCCCGTGCGAGACCACCATGTGCCCGCCATGGCGATGCGCCACGGTGCGCACGAAGGCCAGACCCAGACCCGACCCGGGCACCGAAGCAGCCTGCCCCCGGAAGAAACGTTCACCGGCCCGGGCCAGGTCTTCGGGCGGCAGGCCCGGGCCATCGTCGACCACGCGCAAACGGACATGCGCCGGCTTTTCCGGCGAAGCCGGCATCGAGCGCACGGACAGGGTCACACGGCAACCGGCACCACCATGGCGGATCGCGTTCACCAGCAGGTTCGAGAGCGCCTCGCCGATCAGGTCGGGGTCACCGCGCAGCGGGATCGCCTGGTCCGGCCCGTCGAAGCCGAGGTCGACCGACTGCTCGCGCGCGCTGGCCCACCACTGGCGCGTGGCGGACTCCGCCAGCCGCGCCACGTCCATCGACTGGAAGACCAGGGGCGCACCGTCGGCCCGCGCCATGGACAGCAGCTGGTTGGTCTGCTGGATGGTCTGCTCCAGCTGCAGGCGGATCGATGCCAGCACCTCGCGCTGGCCTTGCGGATCGCTTTCGCGCTGCGCGTACGCCACCTGGGTGGCCAGGGTGGCCAGCGGTGTTCGCAGTTGATGGGAGGCGTCATCCACGAAGCGGCGCCGCGCCTCACCCTGTTCGCGGTTGCGTTCGATGTGGTGGTTGATGGCGTGCACCAGCGGCAGCACCTCGGCCGGCACCCGATCGGGCGACATCGGTGTCAGGTCTTCGGGCGGGCGGCCCTCGACCTCCTGGCGGAACCGCACGAGCGGACGCATGGCCCAGGTGATCGACAGGATGAGCAGGCCCGTGGCCAGCAGCATGAGCAGCAGATCGCGCGCCAGCGTGCGAAGCAGCAGCCCGCGGCGGAAGTCGTTGCGCGCGTCCAGCGTTTCGGCCACCTGGATCACGATGCGCTGGGACCTCGCCTTGCCCGCCAGCGGTTCATTCAGTTCGCGCGCGTAGCTGCCCACGCGCACGGGCTGGCCGAAGTACTCGCCTTCATGGAACTGGGGGCGGCCGGTTTCCAGCGGCGAGGGCGGCGGTGGCAGGTCCGGGCTGCCGATCTCCACCAGCCCGTCTTCGGTGGCCACGCGGTAGAACACCTGGCCTTGCGCGGTGAGCTCGAAGAACTCGAGCATGCGGTACGGCAGCTCCACCCCGAGCCCGCCGCTGGCGGTGGAGATGCTGGAGTCGATCGACTTGACCGCGCCGAGCAGCGAGCGATCGTAGGCGGCATCGGCCGCGTCGTTCACCGTGCGCCAGGACAACCACACCTCGGCCGCGCCCACCACGAGCATGCCGGGCAGCAGCAGGATCAGCAGCAGGCGGCGGATGCTCACCAGCGGCCACTTCGCCGGATTCATGGCGCGAGTTCCAGCAGGTAGCCCAGGCCACGCAGCGTCGTCACCCGCACAGGTGTGTTCTCCAGCCGCTTGCGGATGCGGTGGATCAGCACCTCGATGGCTTCGGGGTGCACGTCCTGTTCGTCGGAGAACACCCGTTCCAGCAACTCGCGCTTGGACAGCGGTTCACCCGGATGCTGGATGAGCGCGCGCAGCACCGCGTGCTCGCGCGGCGTCAGGCCCAACGGCTCGTGATGGACCTTGAACTGCCTGGTGGCGCTGTCATAGCCCAGGGGGCCGCACGCGAAACGCGGGTGCTCCTGGCCACGGGCACGCCGGATGAGCGCCGTCAGGCGCGCTTCCAGTTCGGCGACGTCGAATGGCTTGGCGAGAAAGTCGTCCGCGCCCGCATGAAGGCAATCCACCCGCTCGCGCAACGAGTCGCGCGCGGTCAGGATCAGAACGGGCAGGCGCTGGTCGGCCTCCCGCAGGTCGCTCAGCACATCGTGCCCGTCCAGGGAAGGCAGGCCGAGGTCGAGGATGAGGGCGTCGTAACGCGTGGCCTTGAGGCTGCGACGCACCATGCGCCCGTCATTGACCCAGTCCACCTGGAAGTCGTTCTGCCCCAGGGCCTTGACGAGCCAGGTGGCCAGTTCGGGTTCATCTTCGGCAAGCAGGATTCGCATGGAGCACCGTCGCAGTTCTGGACGCCCACACCCGTGGGCCCTCTCCATGGTAGGACGAAGGCGCTTTCAGGCCGCTTTCAGCGGCCACCCCGGATCGCCCGGGTTTACCCGCCCCGTCGCAGGCACGGGCCGCCTCAGGGGCTGGTGGGCGGATCTCGCGGTGACCCCGCATCCGGTGGCAGCACCAGTGGCGGGACGGGGGCCTGCGTCATGCCCAGCACCCATTCGCGCCAGATCGCCACCAGCAACGCCATCAACACCGGTCCGACAAACAGGCCGACGATGCCCATGGTCTTCACGCCGCCCACGAGGCCGAAGAAGGTGGGCAGGAAAGGCAGCTTCACGGGGCCGCCCACCAGGCGCGGACGCAGCGTCTTGTCGACGATGAACAGCTCGATCGAGCCCCAGGCGAACAGGCCCACGCCGGCCAGCAGCTGACCGGAACCCACCAGGTAGAGCGAGACCAGGGTGAACGAGAGCGGCGCGCCACCGGGAATGAGCGCCATGAAACCGGTGACCACGCCCAGCAGCACCGGCGAGGGCACACCGGCCACCCAGTACGCCAGCCCCAGCACCACACCTTCACCGATGGCGATGAGGCCCAGGCCGGTCACCGTGGCGCTGACGGTGGCCGGCACCACGCGGGAGAAGCGTTGCCATTGCAGCGGCAGGATGCGTTCGCCAATGGCGTCGAGCTGGTCGGCGATGCGCGCGCCGTCCTTGTAGACGAAGAACAGCGTGATGAGCATGAACAGCAGCGTGAGCGCGAGGTTCACCACGTCGCCGGTGGCGCTGAGCACCATGCGGTAGATGTTGCCGATGTGCTGGCCGCTGAGGATCTGGACCCAGTCGCCCAGCGCATGTGGGTCGCCCAGGTGCTCGCGCCAGTAGGCGGCGAGGGTCTCGCCGACCCAGGGCAGTGCCTCGATCCAATGCGGCGGCGGTGCGCCGTTGCGATTGACCTCCAGCAGCCAGGCCACGAGCGTACCGGCTTCCTTGAGCGCGTAATGCAGCGCCATGGTGAGTGGCACCACGAGCACCCCGATGACGATCAGCAACGCCAGGCTGGCGGCGAGCATCGTGTTGCCCCGGCAGGCCTGCACACCGCGCCGGTACAGCGGCCAGCTGGCGAAGCCGATGATCAGCGCAGCCAGCACCGGCACCAGGAAGCCACGGAAGAAGTAGACGCCGGCCGCCACGATCAGCAGCAGCACGCCGCGAATGATCAGTGATGCGTGCGGGACAGGTTGCATGGAGGAAGGAACCACAAAGGCAGAGGGCAGACCTGGGGCAATATACCCGACCCCCCACCGTGCCCACCTCCACCTGCAGCCTTCGGACCGACACGCAAAGGCGCTAAGCTAGACCGCCACCACGGCCCCAGCACCCATGACCCCTCCGTCCAGTGACCACTCCCTGCCTGCGCTGCGCGCGCGTCACGGCGAGCGTTACCGATGGCTTCTGCTGCTGTCGGTGATGGTGGGCACGATGGCGGCCATCATGTCGTCGACCGTCATCAACGTGGCGATCCCCGACATGAGCCACCACTTCACGCTCGGCCAGGAGCGCGCGCAATGGGTCACCTCCGGTTTCATGGCGGCCATGACGGTCTCCATGCTCACCACGCCCTGGCTGCTCTCGCGCTTCGGCTACCGCCGCACCTACGTCGGCTGCATGTGGCTGCTGATGGTGGGCGGCGTGGCCGGCGGCTTCGCCAACGACTACCCGCTCGTGCTGGCGGCGCGCGTGGCCGAAGGCCTGGCCGCAGGCGTGGTCCAACCCATTCCGGCCATCATCATCCTGCGCGCCTTCCAGCCCCACGAGCAAGGCCGCGCCAGCGGCATCTTCGGCATGGGCGTGGTGCTGGCGCCTGCGCTGGGCCCCAGCATCGGCGGGCTGCTGGTCGATGCCTTTGGCTGGCGCTCGATCTTCTTCATGGTGGTGCCGTTCTGCATCGCCTCGCTGTGGCTGGCGCACCGCTACGTGCCCACAACCTCGCCCGGTGGCGTGGCCGCCAATGCGCAGGGCTCGGGCCTGGACTGGCTTGGCCTGCTGCTGGCCGCTGTCGGCACGCTGTGCCTGCTCAACGGCCTGGTGGAACTGCACGGGGGCGCCGCCGCCACGGCCGCCGCGCTCCTGGCCGGCGCGGCATGCGCACTCGTGACCTTCGTGGGACTGCAGCGGCGCACGCTGCGGGCCCGGCGGCAGCAGCCGGACCAGGGCGTGGATCCGCTCATGAACCTCTCGCTGTTCAAGGACCGACGTTTCGCGATGGGCAGCATCGTCGCCTTCATCTACGGCATTGCCCTGTTCGGCTCCACCTACCTGCTGCCGGTCTACATCCAGAGCGGCCTGGGCTTGTCGGCCTCCTACGTCGGCAGCATCCTGCTGCCCGCCGGTCTGGTGCTGGCCGTGACCATCGCCATGGTGGGCCGCCTGGCCGACCGGCAACCCACGCACCGGCTCGTGAGCATCGGCCTGGTGCTGCTGAGCGCCTCGTTCGCGCTCATGGTCACGCTCGATCCCGGCCGGCCGACGCAGATCTTCGCGCTGCTGGTCGCGTGGGCTGTGCTCGGCCGCATCGGCCTCGGCTTCATCCTGCCGTCGCTCAACATCGGCGCCATGCGCGGGTTGCAGAGCGTCGACATTGCGCAGGGCGCGAGCGTGATCAACTTCCTGCGCATGCTCGGCGGTGCGGCGGGCGTGAGCCTGTGCGGCATCGTGCTCGAATGGCGCCTGGCCGCGCATGGCGCGCAGATCACCACCGGCGGTGCCGCCACGGCCGAACGCATCATGGCGTTCGAGGAAACCTTTCTCATGCTGGCCGCCATCTGTGCACTCGCACTGACCGCCGCGCTGAGGCTCAAACCCGGGGCCACGCCGCACGCTTCACAATAGACCCCCATGTGCCAACTGCTCGGACTCAACTGCGCCACGCCGACCGATGCGGCCTTCAGCTTCACCGGCTTCTGCCAGCGCGGCGGCAGGACCGACCACCACGCCGACGGCTGGGGCATCGCCTTCTTCGAGGGCAAGGGCCTGCGGCTGTTCGTGGATCACCAGAGCGCGTCCGACTCGCCGATGGCCGCCTTCCTGCAGCAGTACCCGCTCAAGAGCCGCAACATCATCGCGCACGTGCGCAAGGCCACGGTGGGCGCGGTCACGCTGGAGAACGCGCACCCCTTCGTGCGCGAGCTCTGGGGCCGGCAATGGGTCTTCGCGCACAACGGTGACCTGAAAGACTACGCCCCCCCGTTGCACAGCCATTTCCGCCCGGTGGGCACCACCGACAGCGAGCGCGCCTTCTGCTGGCTGATGCAGGAACTCGCCAAGTCCCACGCCGGCCTGCCCGACGTGCGCGAGCTCACCCTCACGCTGCGCGAACTGGTGCCGCAGGTGAGGCGCTTCGGCACCTTCAACTTCCTGCTCTCCAATGGCGAGGCATTGTGGGCACACTGCAGCACCAAACTGCACTGGCTGGTGCGCCAGCACCCGTTTGCCCAGGCCACGCTGATGGACCAGGACTGGACAGTGAACTTCGCCGAACTCAACCACCCGGGCGATCGCGCCGCCGTGGTGGTGACCACCCCTTTGACCAGCAACGAACAGTGGACCGCCTTCGAGCCCGACGAGCTCAAGGTGTTCGTGGACGGCCTGCCCCTGCCGTGATGTTCCGGGTGGGGCGGGGCAGCGTCCCGGGCTGCCATCGCGCCGATCGCCGACGAACTGGGCTATGTCAAGGCAGAGGGGCTGGATGTGCACATCGCCGGCGTGGGCGCGGACAACGGTGTGGTGGCCCCATGCCAGCGGCCTGCCTGTACGCACACGAGTCCTTCATCAACGGGTATCCCCACACGACACAGGCGCTGGCCAACGGCATCGCGCGTGCCAACAGATGGCTCCAGGCAGCAGGCCCTGGCGACATCATCAAGGCCGTGCCCAAGAGCTACCTGCTCGGCAACCGCTCCCTCTACATCGATGCCTTCATGGCGGCCAAGGGCTCCCTCTCGCCCGACGGCAGCTTCCCCGCCAGAGGCGCGAACACGGCCTTCCGCGCCCTGGCCAGCGTGGACGACAAGCTCGCCGCGGCCAGGCTCGACCTGAGCGCGCTCTACACCAACACCTCTGTGGAAAGGGCCAACGCGCGGTACCCGCTGGGCTGACGCGGCGGGCGCGACCTCAGCGGTACTGCCCGGTGAGCGTGGTGGGCGCCTGCAGGCGCGCAGCCCGCCGGAACGTCGTGGGGGACGCGCCCGTGATCTCCTTGAAGAAGCGGGAAAAATTGCCCGGCGCGGAGAATCCGAGATCCAGCGCAAGCGAGGTGACGGGCACCTCGTCCTGCACCATGCGCCGCATCGCTTCCTCCACGCGCACGGCGCTCCAGAACACCTGCGGCGTGGTGTTGAGCTGGTCTCGGAACAAGGTGAAGAAGTGAGCGCGGGAAAGGCCCACGCCCGCGGCGATCTCGTCCAGCGTGATTTTCTCGGACACGTGTTCCCGCATGTACTTGATCGCGGCGCGCAGCCGATGGTCCAGCGCAGGGCCAAGCGCGCGCGGCCGGGGCACGGCGGGCGACGACATGGATGCCCCCACGGCGGCCGTGAGCAGGCGTTCGACCTCGTCGTCCACCGCCTGAGACGGCCCCGACTTGGTGATGATGAGATCGAGCAGGCGCCAGCAAACCTGGCGCAGGCTCGCATCGATCGACACGCGCGGCGAGAGAAACATGAACGGGCGGCCGGTGGCCTTGCGCCGCTCTTCCAGCCATTCGCTGGAGACCATGAAGAGCAGGAACACGCAGGGGCCGTCGTCGAGCAGGCTCATGTCGTGCAGCTCGAAGGCATTCGATCCGAGCGCCGTGTCCTCGCTGTAGGCCACCACTTCCGACCCGATACGGGCGACCGCTCGCGCGCCACCGAGCCACAAGGCCAGCTGGGATTCGGAGTGCGAATGCGCGACCAGGCTCTGCCGGGTTTCAAGCACGATGGCGCGCCCGAAAGCGCCCTCGTGGATGGCGTACGCGTCTTCCATGGTTCTGTGTTTGTCTCGTCTGGCGCCATCATCGACATGCGCCTCCTTTTTGCAATGCATCGCGGCAGCCGGTTCGGGAAACCCCCTAGTTCGCAGCCAGACTCTGCGATACGCGGGCAGATTTTTCGATAAGCGCGATCGCGCCAGCGTTCCTACAGTGCGTCCCTGCCAACAGGCAAGGACACAACTCAGAGGACGCTTCATGAAGCTCGCAACTTATCTGGCCAACGGCCAACGCCATGTCGGACTGGTGGACACCGACCGCCAGCAGGTCACGCCCATCGCGCTGTCGCCCCAGCAGACGTCGCGCGGTGTGCTGTCGGTCATCGAACTGCTGGCCGCCGGCCATCCGCTGCCCGCAACGAGCGGTGCCGCCATGGCACTCGACGCCGTGCAGCTGGACGCGCCCCTGCCCCTGCCACGCCGCAACGTGTGGTGCGTGGGACGCAACTACCGCGCGCACGCCGCCGAACTCTCCGGATCGGTGTTCAAGAACAACGACAACGATCCGAGCCGCTGGCCCATCGTCTTCACCAAGGTGCCGGAGTGCGTGGTCGGTCCGTACGACGAGGTGCTGATCCCCGCCGGCGTCTCGTCGCAAATCGACTACGAGGCCGAGCTCGCGGTGGTGATCGGCAAGGGCGGCAAGAACATCACACCGGCAGCGGCGCTGGACCACGTGTTCGGCTACACGGTGGTGAACGACGTGACGGCGCGCGATGTGCAGATGCGCCACCAGCAGTGGGACATGGGCAAGTCGTTCGACACCTTCTGCCCGATGGGGCCCTGGGTGGTGACGGCCGACGAGCTCGACGGCACACGCACGCGTGTGCGCTGCTGGGTCAACGACGAACTGCGCCAGGACGGTCTCACCACCGACCTGATCTTCGACATCCCGACGCTGATCGCCACCTGTTCGCGCGGCATCACCCTGTACCCGGGCGACATCATCGCCACCGGCACGCCGGCCGGCGTGGGCATGGGCATGACACCGCCGACCTACCTCCGCCAGGGCGACCGCGTGCGCGTGGAGATCGATGGCATCGGCGCGATCGAGAACCGTTTCGTCGGAGACGCCGCATGAGCACACAGTACCTTGACGGTCTGGCCGTGGAGATCGATGGCGAAGGCACGCCGATCGTCTGTATTCACGGCCTGGGCGGCTCCTCGAACAACTGGACACCGGTGATGCGCGCCATGAACGGCCACCGCGTGGTCCGCATCGATCTGCCGGGAAGCGCGCGCTCCAGTGGCGTGTCGGGCGCGCTGAGCATCCAGCGCTTCGTGGACAGCGTGGTGTCGGTGTGCCAGCGGCTGGACATCGGCAGCGCGCACTTCGTGGGGCATTCGCTGGGCACCATCGTGTGCCAGCACCTCGCCACGCAGCGACCGCACATGGTGCGCAGCCTGGCATTGTTCGGCCCCCTCGCCTGTCCACCCGAGGCCGCACGCCCCAACATCCGCGCCCGTGCCGCGAAGGCGGCCGAAGGCAGCGTGGCCATGCAGGACATCGCCGATGCCATCGTCAATGCGGCCACCTCGGGCCTGACGCGCGAGACACAGCCCGCCGCGGTGGCGCTGGTGCGCGAAAGCGTGATGCGGCAGGACCCGATGGGCTACAGCCGCAGCTGCGACGCGCTGGCCGCCGCGCAGTCGGCCAACCTGGAAGAAATCACGGCCCCGGTGATGCTCGTCACGGGCGACGAGGACGGTGTGGCCCCGCCCGGCAACGTGCGCGAGATGGCATCGCGGCTGCGCAATGCGCAGGTGGAGGTGCTCAACCGCTGCGGCCACTGGACCACCTTCGAGCGACCCGCCGAATGCGCCCAGTTGCTGGGCAGCTTTCTAGCCCGGCACTGAACCGGATTTCTGGAGACAAGCATGAACAACATCCTCATCACCAACGCGCGCATCTTCGACGCCACCGGCGCCGAGCCCTTCACCGGCGAGGTGCTGATCGAAGGCAACCGCATCTCGCAGGTGCGGCGCGGCAGCAGCGGCGCCACCGGCGCGTCGGCCGAACAGGTCATCGACGCCGCGGGCGCCTTCCTCATGCCCGGCATGACCGAGGCGCACACACACTTCTCGTGGAACGACCAGCCCACCCTGGCGGCCATCGCCATGATGCCGCCCGAGGAACACACCCTGTGGTCGGTGCGCCTGGCCAAGCGCTACCTGGACATGGGATGGACTTCCTGCGTGGGGGCTGCTGCGGCCAAACCCCGGCTGGACGTGGTGGTGAGGGAGGCCATCAAGAGCGGGCACTTCCCCGGTCCACGGTACCTTGCGGCTTCGCAGGAGATCACGGTGCAGGGCGGCCTCGCCGACGAAGCCCCACCCCACCTGCCGTTCCAGGAGCTCAACTTCGGCGCGGTGGTCTCCGGCCCGGAGGAAATGCGCCGCTGCGTGCGCCAGTTCCTGCGCCATGGCGTGGACTCGATCAAGCTCAACCTGTCGGGCGAGTACATCGCCGGCATTCCGGCGGAAGCCACACCTTTCTCTGATGAGGAGATCGCGATGGCCGTGCGCGAAGCCAGGCGAGCGGGCAAGCGCGTGGCCGCGCACGCCCGCTCGGCCGAGTCGCTCAAGCAGTGCGTGCGCCACGGCATCGAAGTGATCTACCACGGCAGCTTCGCTGACGAGGAAGCCCTGGACATGATGCAGGCCAACCAGGACAAGCATTTCTTCGCCCCCGGCCTCGCGTGGCTGATCCGTACCAGCTACAACGCCGCCGAGTACGGCATCACCACCGAGGTGGCCGAGCAGATGGGCTACGTGCGCGAGCTCGAGGCCGCGATCGAGACGCTGAAGAAGATGTACCGGCGCGGCATGAAGATTCTGCCTGGCGGCGACTACGGTTTTGCCTGGATGCCGCACGGCACGAATGCCATGGACCTCGAGTACTTCGTGAAGTACATCGGCATGTCGACCATGGACACGCTGCTCGCGGCCACCCGCGAGGGTGGTCGCATGATGATGCGGCCCCACGAACTTGGCCAGATCCGCCCTGGCTTCCTGGCCGACCTGCTGCTGGTCGACGGCGATCCGCTGACCGACATCACCGTGCTGCAGAAGCAGGACCGCCTGCTGGCCGTGATGATCGATGGCAAGTTCCACAAGTCGCCCGTGGTCAGCGATCCGCGACAGCGCAACCGCTGAGAGGCACGGCACCATGACCCGTCGCCTACCACAGCGCGTGCTCTGGAGCGCCTGCGGGCTGCTCCTGCTCGCGGCCTGCACCGCAGGCCTGGCGAGCAACGCGCGCCTGTTCACCCTCACCCTGCTCAACGGCCTCACGCTCGCGGCGCTCTACTTTCTGGTCGCCAGCGGCTTCACGCTGGTGTTCGGGCTGATGCGCATCGTGAACCTGGCGCATGGCTCGCTCTACCTGCTCGGCGCCTACGTTGGCTACAGCATCGGCCAGGCCTCGGGCTCGTGGCTGCTGGCCCTGCTGGCCGGCACGCTGGCCGCCGCGCTGACCGGCCTGGCCATGCAGCTGCTGGTGTTCCGCCACATGGAAGGCGAGGACATGCGCCAGACCCTCGTGTCCATCGGGCTGTCGATCGTGCTGGCCGACCTCATGCTGTGGTTCTGGGGCGGCGATGTCTACCAGTTCGATGCGCCGGAATGGATGACCGGCCGCATGCCGATGCCCATCGTCAGCGCTTACCCGACGTTCCGCGTGCTGGTGCTGGTGGCGGCCGTGGGCATCGGCCTGCTGCTGTGGGCGCTGCTCAACCGCACCCGCGTGGGCCTCATGATCCGCGCTGGCGTGGACGACCGGCAGATGCTGTCGGCCAGCGGCGTGAACGTGCACCTGGTGTTCGCGGCCACCTTCGCCATCGGTGCCGGCCTGGCCGGCCTGGGTGGCGTGATCGGGGGCACCGTGCTCTCGATCTCGCCGGGAGAGGACGTGCGCTACCTACTGGCGTCGCTGGTGGTGGTGATCGTCGGCGGCATCGGCAGCATCTACGGCGCGGCCATCGGCGCCCTGCTGATCGGTCTGGCGGAGACCTTCGGACTGGCCTACGCACCCACCTACGGCGTGGTGTTCACCTTCGCGCTGTTGGTGCTGGCCCTGGCCTTCCGGCCCGAGGGCATCGTGGGGAGCCAGCGATGAGCGATCCCCGCCTGAGCAGCCCGGCCGAGCGCCTGGCCCTGCCATCGTCCTCCAAGGAAACATCACGCCAGCAGGCCTGGGCGGTCAAGGCCGTGCTGTGCCTGGCCGCGCTGCTGATCTACCCCTGGCTGGCCACGCCGTTCTTCGTCTTCCAGATCGGCGCACAGACGCTGGTGCTCGGCACCATCGCGCTGTCGCTGACCTTCCTCGCCGGCTACGGTGGCATGGTCAGCCTGTCGCAGATGACGGTGGCCGGGGTCGCGGCTTACACCGTGGCCATCGTCGGCAGTTCGTCGGTGACGGAGATCAGTCTGGGCTGGGCACCGTGGCTCACGGTCACCCTGGCGCTGGTGACCAGCACCCTCATGGCGTTGCTGATCGGTGCGCTGTCGATCCGCACCGAGGGCATCCGCACGATCATGATCAGCCTGGCCATCGGCGTGGCGTTCTTCTACCTCACGCAGCAGAACCACGCGCTGTTCAACGGGTTTCAGGGCTTCTCCACGGTGACGCCGCCGATGGTGCTCGGCCTGGACGCCAGCCAGCCGCGCGTGTTCTACCACCTGGCCCTGGCGGTGGCGCTGCTCGCGGTGCTGGGTGTCATCTACATCGTTCGCTCGCCGTTCGGCGTGGGCCTGCAGGGTGTGCGCGACAACCCGCGCCGCATGGCGTCGCTCGGCTTCAACGTCACCGCCCACCGGCTGCTGGCGCATGCCATCGCGGGCCTCATCGCGGGAGCCGGTGGCGTGCTGTTCGTCTACTACAACCAGCGCGTCTCGCCCGACAGCATCAGCACCGGCGCGCTCATCAACGTGCTGGTGATCGCCGTGCTCGGTGGCATGCGCCACCCCGTCGGCCCCTACATCGGTGCCGCGCTGTTCGTGCTGCTGGGCAACTTCGCGATCGACTTCGTCGACCGCGAACGCTTCAACCTGCTCATCGGCGCGGTGTTCCTGCTGATCGTCCTGTTTTCGCCCGACGGCCTGCTGGGTCTATGGGAACGCCTGCGCAACGCCCTTCGCCCGGTTGCGCAGCGTGGTCAGGGTCCGGGCGCGTCACGTTGAACCACCAACCACTGGAGACATCATGAACCTCACCTCTCTCACCACCATCACCCCCATCGCCATGGCGGCGGCCTTGACCGCATTCGCCAGCGGGGCCCAAGCGCAGGACACCATCAAGATCGGCGCGCTCGCCACGCTCGAAGGCGCCTTCACCGTGATGGGGCAGGACGGCATGCGCGGCGTCGAACTCGCGCTCAAGGAACGCAACCACATGGTGGCCGGCAAGAAGATCGAACTGGTCAAGGGATCGTCCAGCGGCCGGCCGGACTCTGCCGTGAGCGCCGCGCGCAAGCTGGTCGAGCAGGACAAGGTGCAGATCCTGGTCGGACCGCTGTCCGGCTCCGAGGGCATCGCCGTGAAGGACTATGCGAAGAACCATCCCGGCGTGACCTTCGTCAACGGCACCTCCGCCGCGCAGGAAACGACCCTGCGCAACCAGGCACCGAACTTCTTCCGCTTCTCGATGGACGGCGCGCAATGGATGGCCGGCCTGGGTTCGCACGCGTTCGCCAAGGGCTACAAGTCGGTCGTCGTCGTGGCCGAGGACTACGCCTTCCCCTACTCGCAGGTGCAGGGCTTCATGGTCGAGTACTGCAAGGCGGGCGGCAAGGTGCTGGACAAGCAGTGGGTGCCACTGGGCACGAAGGACTATTCGTCCGTGATCGCCAAGCTGCCCACCAACATCGACGCGATCTTCGTGGCGCTTGGCGGTGCCGACGCGGTGAACTTCCTGACGCAGTACGAGCAGACTGGTGGCAACAAGCCGCTCATCGGTGGCACCACCACGGTGGATCAGACCGTGCTGGGCTACAAGGGCAAGGCACGCGACTCGCTGGTGGGCACGCCATCGGCCGGCCCGATCGCCGACACCGCACCGGACGAGAGCTGGAAGAAGTTCGTGGCCGACTACCGCGCCGCGTTCAAGGACGGTTTCGCCACGCCTTCGTCGTTCGCGCAGGGCTACTACGTGAACACCAAGGCCGCGCTGGACGCGCTGGATGCCGTGAAGGGCGACCTGTCGAACAATCACGAGGCGCTGCGCAAGACGCTCTCCACCATGACGCTGAAGTCGCCCACCGGCGACATCAAACTCGACGGCAACCGCAATGCCATCGCCAACAACTACCTCACCGAGGTGGCCAAGGCGCCCGACGGTTCGCTCTACAACAAGCTGGTGAGGGTGGTGCCCAACGTGTCGCAGACGCTCGGCCTGAGCCAGGCCGAGTTCGACAAGATGGGTCTGGGCAGCCGCACCAACCCCGAGTGCAAGTAAACCCATGGACCCCGTGAGCACACCAGCGCCCGCGCCCGGCTTTCTGTCCGGCCACGCACTCGAGCTGCACGGCGTCAGCCGCCATTTCGGCTCGCTGCGCGCGATCGACGACGTCTCCTTCTGCGTGACGGCGGGGCAGCGCTATGGCGTGCTCGGTAGCAACGGTGCCGGAAAGACCACCTTGTTCAATGCGATCACGGGTGACTTTCCGACCACGGCCGGCCGCGTTGTCCTGTTCGGCGAGGACGTGACCGCGCTGCCCCCGCAGGAGCGGGTGCGGCGCGGCCTGCGCCGCACCTACCAGACCTCGCTGCTGTTCCGCCAGCTTTCCGTGCGCGACAACCTGTTCCTCGCCGTGCGCGGCGTGGCCGGCGGCCGGTTGAGCCTGGTGCGCGCCGCCCGTGGCGGGCCCTCCCCGCACGCGGTCGAGACGCTGCTGTCCATGGGGCGGCTCGACACCATCGCCGACACGCTCGTGGCCGACCTGTCACATGGACAGCAACGGCAGCTCGAAATCGCGATGGCACTGGCAGGCTCTCCGCGCCTGATCCTGTTCGACGAGCCGGCTGCCGGCCTCTCGCCGGTCGAGCGCCGCGAGCTCGTCGCGCTGCTGCGCGGGTTGCCGCGCCACATCGGCTTCCTGATCATCGAACACGACCTGGACATCGCCCTCACCGTGACCGAACAGGTCACGGTGATGCACAACGGGCGTGTGCTGGTGCACGGCACGCCCGACGAGATCCAGGCCAACGACGACGTGCACGCCATCTACATGGGAGAGGGCCGCCATGCGCACCACTGACGGCAACGAGATCCTGCGCGTCGACAACCTCGACGTGTTCTTCGGCAAGGCACACGTGCTGCAACAGGTGTCGCTGGCCCTGCCCAAGGGCGTGCTCGCGGTGGTGGGGCGCAACGGCATGGGCAAGACCACGCTGTGCCGAGCCATCACCGGCATGGTGCCGGCGCGCGGCTCGGTGCGCTTCAATGGGCGGGAGGTGCTGGGCCTGCCCGCAAACCAGATCACGCACGCCGGCATCGGCTACGTGCCCCAGGGCCGGCGCGTGTGGCGTTCGCTCACGGTGGACGAGACGCTGCGCCTGGCCAGTGGCACGGCGCGCCAGGGCGCGTGGACACTGGAGCGGGTCTACCAGACCTTCCCGCGCCTGGCCGAGCGGCGCGGCAATGGCGGTGCGCAACTCTCCGGCGGTGAGCAGCAGATGCTGGCCATCGGCCGCGCCCTCCTGTTCAACCCCAGCCTGCTGGTGATGGACGAACCCACGGAAGGCCTGGCCCCGGTGATCGTGGAACAGGTGGCCACCTTGCTGCGCCAGCTCGCCGACGACGGCAGCATGTCGGTTCTGCTGATCGAGCAGAACCTGGGTGTGGCACTGGAGGTGGCGGACCGCGTGGCGATCATGGTCAATGGCCGCATCGCCCACGAACTGCCCGCCGCCCAGCTCGCAGCGGACCCGGCCTTGCAGCAACGCATGCTCGGCCTGCGCGCGGGTGCCAGCCAGGAGGCGGACACGCCCGACAACGACGGCCCCGCCGTGGACCACGCACCACCACGTCACCGCGTGCCGGTGCTGCGCGTGGTGCGCTCTTTCGGCCATGCCGACACCGCACCCGCTCGCGTGGCCACACCCACCAGGGTGCAGGCACCAGCGGTCTATCTCGCGGGTGCTTTCGTGCCGGGCGACCCCCTGCTGACGGAAGCCCTGAGCGGGCTGGAGCGCAGCGGCTCGCGCGTGGTCACATTGGAGATTGGCGACACCACCCAGAGCACGGCCCAGGTGAGGCACGCCGAGATCATGGGCTACGCCCGCGAGCCGGAGGATGCCTTGCGCGCCTACCTGCGATCGCGCGGCGACATCGGGGCGCTGCTGGTCATCGCGCACGGCACGCTCGCCAGCCGTGGCCTGGCCACGGCGCAGGCGCTGCCGACCGAGCTGCCGCGCGTCCTGGTGACCGATCGCCCGCTCCCACAGACCCCGGCCGACCTCACCGTGCTGAGCGCGCCGCCGCACGGCGCTGGCGGCATGGCCCAACACCTGGTGGCGGGCGCGGTGCAGGCCATCACCGCCGCCCGGCACGACACAGACATTCAACGCATGCGAAGGACACAACCATGAACACCTCCCAATTCGGCTTTTTCCTGCTGGGCCTGATCGCGCTCGTCATCGTGGTGGCGATCCTGCTGTGGATCGTGCGCCGGCTCTATGTGCGCTCTTCCAAGGACCGCGCCTTCGTGCGCACCGGCCTGGGTGGCCAGAAAGTGGTGCTCGATGCCGGCGCCTTCGTGCTGCCCATGGTGCACGAGGTGACGCCCGTCAACATGAACACCCTGCGGCTGGAAGTGCGGCGCGGACAGGAACAGGCCCTCATCACCCGCGACCGCATGCGCGTGGACGTGACGGCAGAATTCCTCGTGCGCGTGCAGGCCTCCGCCGTGGCGGTGGCCGCCGCGGCGCAGACGCTGGGTTACCGCACGCTCGAAGCGGAGAAGCTGCGCGAACTCATCGAAGGCAAGTTCGTCGATGCGCTGCGCACCATCGCAGCCGACACCACGCTGGAAGACCTTCACGAGAAGCGCGGCACGTACGCACGCCAGGTCCGCGAGTCGGTGGCGCAGGACCTGATTTCCAACGGGCTGGAGCTGCAGTCCATCTCGCTCACGCAACTGGAGCAGGCCGACATCGCCTACTTCAATCCCGGCAACGCCTTCGATGCAGAAGGCCTGACGCGGCTCACCGAGCAGATAGAACAGCGCAAGAAGGAGCGCAACGACGTCGAGCAGAACACGCTGATCGCGATCCGCAACAAGAACCTCGAGTCGGAGAAGCTGGTGCTGGAGATCGACCGCGAGAGCGAGTACGCGCGGTTGTCCCAGCAGCGCGAGGTCGAGGTGGCCCGTGCGCGCCAGCGTTCGGAGGTGAACCGCGAGCGCGCCGAGCACGAACGCGAGGCCGAGCAGGTGCAGATCACCGCCCGGCAGGCCATCGAAGCCGCGCGCATCCGATCCGAGCTCACCCTGGAGCAAGACCGCATTCACAAGAACCTGGCACTGCAAGCGGCCGAGATCGAGCGGCGCATGGCCACAGACCTGGCCGAGCAGAAGCGCACCATCGCCGTGGCGGAGCAGTCGCGAGCACAGTCCGAGGCGCACGCGGCGGCCGACGAAGCCCGGGCACTGGCCGTGGCGGCCGAGGAACGCGTGACCACGGCGCGCCAGACCGAGGCTGCCGAGCGCGCCAAGGCCATCGAGCTGATCGCGGCCGCCCAGGCCGGAGAAAAAGAAGCGCTGCGCCTGAAGCTGGCGGTGGACGCCGAGAAGGACGCGGCCGAGGGCCGGGGCACGGTAGTGCGCATGCAGGCCGAAGCCGATGCACAGGCCGAACGCATCCGCGTCGAAGCCGCCCGCGTGCGCGCCAGCATGGAGGCCGATGCCCAGCGGCAGATGAACGAGGCGCACAACGTACTCTCGCCCGAGGCGCGCGTGTCGGGCTTCCGGCACAAGCTGCTGGACAAGGTGGAGGGCATCGTGCGCGAGTCGGTGCGCCCCCTGGAGCACATCGAGAGCATCAAGATTCTCAGCGTTGACGGTCTCGGTGGCCAGGCGGCAGCGGGAGGGGCGGAAGCCGGTGGTGCACTGAGCGATCAGGTCGTCAACTCGGCGCTGCGCTACCGCGCACAAGCACCGTTGATCGACAACCTGCTCAACGAGATCGGTGTGGACATGTCCGGCGCGGACCGTCTGGCCGCCAACCTCGCGCAACCCCGGACCGCTCGGCCCAGGGACGGTGCGCAGGACTGAAGGTGACCGGCGAACGCGACGCCACGGTGCGCACCGTGCTGCGCGGTGAACCCCTGCGGCAGCAGCTGGACGCGGGCAACGCACAGCGCCATCCGGCGCCACCCACGCCCACCGCCCCACCCACTGCGGGCGGTGACGGCACGGTGAGGCTGATCAACGGCGTGCCGGCCTCCGCCGCCGTTCACTGCTGCGGACGCGGTTGCGCCCATTGCCGTATCTACTGGCGGAAGAACGATGTCTGATTGGGACAGCCCCGTGTGGCTCGATGTGCAGGTGCGCCGGCGCTGGATGGAGACTGGCGACACCGTGGCGCTGGAGCTGGCCTCCGTGCAGGGCCAGCCTCTGTCCACGTTCGAGGCGGGCGCGTGCGTCGACGTGCTGTTTCCAGGTGGAGCGGTCCGTGCGTACTCGCTGGCGAACGCGCCGCATGCGCGTGACCACTACCTGCTGGGCGTGCGCCTGGAACCTCAGGGGCAGGGCGGCTCACGCACCATGCACGCGCTGCGCGTGGGCGACCGGCTGCGCGTGAGCCGGCCGCGCAACAGTTTTCCATTGCACGGTGGCGCGCTGCACCACGTGCTGCTGGCCGGGGGTATCGGCATCACGCCGATGCTGTCGATGGCCGCGCACCTGTGGCGCACCGCCGCCTCGTTCGAGTTGCACCACGGTTTTCGATCGCCGGAACAGGCGCCTTTTCTCGCGCACGTGCGCGAAGCGCCGTATGCGCGCCACGTGAGCCACTGGTGCAGCGCGCCAGGCGCGCAGGGCCGCATGGCGTTTTCGCGCATCCTTGCGCGGGTGCCCGCGCTATCGCACGTCTACCTGTGCGGCCCGGCGGCGTTCATGGAAGCCGGCGCCGCCACCGCTGCGGGCCTGGGTTGGCCCGCCGAACGGCTTCACCAGGAGTCGTTCGACGCGGCGCACCGCGCGACGTGATCAATCCCGGCCCGCGCGGCGCTCCTCCCGCAGCATGAAGAGGTAGAGCCCCTCGACCTTCTCGCGCGCCCAGGGTGTCTTGCGCAGGAAGCGCAGGCTGGAGCTGATGCTGGGATCGATGTTGAAGCAGCGCACCGGGATGCGCTCGCCCAGGCCATCCCAACCGTAGCGGTTCACCAGCGCGGTGAGCATGGCCTCGAGCGTGAGGCCATGCAGCGGGTTGTTGGGCTGGGCCGGGGCACTCACGCCAGCGCCGCCTCCAGCGCGTCGACGAACATGGCGGGCACGTCGAAACCGGTCTGCTGCTGGATTTCCTGGAAGCAGGTCGGGCTGGTGACGTTGATCTCGGTCACCTTGTCGCCGATCATGTCCAGACCCACCAGCAGCAGGCCCCGCGCGGCCAGCGTGGGTGCGATGGCCTCGGCCACCCGGCGGTCCACATCGCTCAGCGGCTGCGCCACGCCCTTGCCGCCAGCGGCCAGATTGCCACGCACCTCGCTGCCCTGCGGAATGCGCGCCAGCACAAAAGGCGCCACCTTGCCGCCAATGAGCAGCAGGCGCTTGTCGCCCTGCACGATCTCGGGCAGGTAGCGCTGCACCATCACGCTGGTGGCGCCGCCCTGGTTCAGCGTCTCGATGATGGATCCGAGGTTCATGCCGTCGGCCCCGACGCGGAAAATGCCCATGCCGCCCATGCCATCGAGCGGCTTGAGGATCACGTCCCTGTGTTCCGCATGGAAGGCGCGGATCGCCTCGGGCCGGCGCGTGACCAGCGTGGGTGGCGCGAACCGGGCGAACTCCATCAGCGCCAGCTTTTCCGGGTGGTCGCGCAGCGCGCGCGGGCTGTTGAACACGCGCGCGCCTTCGCGCTCGGCCTGTTCCAGCAGATGGGTGGCGTAGAAGAATTCGCTGTCGAAGGGCGGGTCCTTGCGCATGAGCACGGCGTCGAAGGTGTGCAGCGGTTCGCGGCCTTCGCCGGTGGCCTTGAACCAGGCATCGGCGTCGCCGGTGAGCGCGACGTGCCGCACCTGAGCGGTGACGGGCTGGCCACTCTGCCACTGAAGGTGCTCGGGCTCGCACGCGGCCAGCGTGTGGCCGCGCTTCTGCAGCTCGCGCATCATCGCGAAGGTGGTGTCCTTGGTGATCTTGAAGGCTTCGAGCGGATCGGCGACAACGAGGATTTTCATGGCGTGGTTCGTTCAGGGCTTTTTCGGAGAGAGTCCGTACTGTTGCACAAGCAGCGCGACCGCGCCGGCGACCACGCCCCAGAAGGCCGAGCCGATGCCGCCGATGACCACACCGCTGAGCGTGACGAGGAAGGTGATGAGCGCAGCCTCACGATGGGCATCGTCCTTGAGCGCGGCGTGCAGGCCACCACCGATGCTGCCCAGCAGCGCGATGCCGGCGATGGCCATCACCAGCTCACGCGGAAAGGCGATCAGCAGCCCCGTGATGGCCGCGCCGAACAGGCCGATGAGCACGTAGAGCGCGCCACACACCACCGCCGCGGTGTAGCGCTTGTCGCGCTCGGCGTGCGCTTCCGGGCCCATGCAGATGGCGGCCGTGATGGCACTGAGGTTGAGTGCGAAGGCACCGAATGGCGCCAGCACCAGCGTGGCGGCACCGGTGAGGGTGATGATCTTCGAGATCGGCATGCCGTAACCGGCCGCCCGGATCGCCGCCACACCGGGCAGGTTCTGCGAAGCCATGGTGACCACGAACAGCGGCAACGCCAGGCTGGTGAACGCGGCCAGGCTGAAGGCGGGCATGGTGAACACCGGCATGGCAAGTTCGAACGTGACCGCCCCGCCGTTGAACTGGCCGCGCGCCACCACATAGACGACGGCCACCGCGAGCGTGAGCGGCACCGCATAGCGCGGCAGCAGCCGTCGCGCCAGCAGGTAGGCCAGCAGCATCAGCACCACCAGAGGGAGCGCAGTCTGCGCGGCGGCAAAGGCCTGCAGGCCGAAGCGCGCCAGCACGCCGGCCAGCAAGGCGGATGCGATCGCCATGGGAATGCGGTTCATCACCCGCTCGAACCAGCCCGTGGCGCCCACCAGCACGATGAGCGCGGCGCTGATGAGAAAGGCGCCCACCGCATCGGCCATGGTGAAGCCCCCCGCCAGACCGGCCGTGGCCAGCACGGCAGCACCCGGCGTGCTCCACGCCACCATGACGGGCTGTCGCAACACGAGCGACGGAACGGCCGAGCACAGACCCATGCCCAGGCCGAGCGCCCACATCCAGGAGGTGATCTGCGCCGGTGTGGCGCCAAAGGCCTGCGCGGCCTGGAAGACAATGGCCACCGAGCTGGTGAAGCCCACGAGCACGGCCACAAAACCGGCCGTGGCGGCCGAGAGGTTCACATCACGGAAAAAAGACATCGCGCGATTGTGCCGGGAAGAAGAATCCCCCCGCGCCGCCTACGGCCGCCGGCCTAGATCTCCACCTTGGAGCCGAGCTCGATCACCGCATTGCTGGGCAGGTTGAGGAACTCGGCCGCCGCACTGGCGTTGTGGTGCATCTGGGCGAAGAGCTTCTCGCGCCAGGGGGCCATGCCGCTGCCGATGGTGGGCACCACCACGTCACGCGAGAGGAAGTAGCTGGTGGTCATCGGGCCGAGGTCACAGCCGCGCCCCCGCATGGCCGACAACGCCTCCGGCAGGTCCAGGTCGTTCTTGAAGCCGTAGTTCACGGTCACCTGCCAGCAGTCGTGCCCCAGGGGTTCAATCTGCAGGCGCTTGTCCAGACCGATCCACGGCACCTCGTGGCTGCGCACCGTCACGAACAGGTTCTGCTCGTGCAGCACCTTGTTGTGCTTGAGGTTGTGCAGAAGGGCATTGGGCACGGTGTCGGCGTCGGCGGTGAGGAACACCGCCGTGCCCTCCACGCGTGCCGGAGGTGCCATGAACAGAGCGTCGAGGAAGCTGTTGAGCTCGATGGATTCGGCATGCTGCTTTTCGTGCATCAGCGCTCGCCCCTGCTTCCACGTCATCATCAGCGTGAACACCGCGCCGCCGATCAGCAACGGGAACCAGCCGCCGGCAAAGAGCTTGAGCAGGTTGGAGCTGAAGAAGGCGAGGTCGACCAGGAAGAAGAAGCCGGTGGCCGCCACGCACACCCATAGCGGGTACTTCCAGCTGTAGCGCACCACGAAAAAGGTGAGCACCGTGGTGATCAGCATGTCCAGCGTGACCGCGATGCCGTAGGCGGCGGCGAGGTTGCTCGACGACTTGAACATCACCACCGCGAGCAGGATGGCGACGAACAGGCTCCAGTTCACGAACGGCATGTAGATCTGTCCCGTGTGCTTGACGCTGGTGTGCAGGATCTTGAGCCGCGGCAGGTAGCCCAGCTGGATCGCCTGCTTGGTGACGCTGAAAGCCCCCGTGATGAGCGCCTGTGAGGCGATCACCGTGGCCATGGTGGCCATCACCACCAGCGGCAGCAGCAGCCACCCGGGCGCCATGTTGAAGAACGGGTTCTTCACGGCCGCCGGGTCTTCCAGCAGCAGCGCGCCCTGGCCGAAGTAGTTCAGCGTGAGGCAGGGCATGACCACCGAGAACCAGGCCAGACGGATCGGCCGCTTGCCGAAGTGCCCCAGGTCGGCATAGAGCGCCTCGGCACCGGTGACGCACAGCACCACCGCGCCCAGGATGATGAAGGTGGTGCCCGGCTGCGCCCACATGAAGCGCAGCGCGTGCACCGGGTTGAGCGCGCCCAGGATTTCCGGGTGGCCCACGATCTGCGACACGCCCAGCGCGGCGATGGTGAGGAACCACGCGAGCGTGATCGGCCCGAAGAAGCGGCCGATGCCGCCCGTGCCACGCTTCTGCACCGCGAACAGCACGAACAGCACGAGCAGGGTGATGGGCACCACGTAGTGCCTGAAGTGGGGGGAGATCACCTCCAGCCCCTCCACCGCCGAGAGCACGGAAATCGCCGGCGTGATGACGCCGTCGCCATAGAAGAGCGCGGTGCCGAAGATACCGATCGCCAGCAGCGCCTGACGCAGCGCCGGGCGGTCTTTCACCGCCGTGGACGCCAGCGCGAGCATCGCGATCAACCCCCCCTCGCCGTTGTTGTCCGCGCGCAGGACCAGCACGACATACTTGAGCGAGACGATGACAGTCAACGTCCAGAACAGGATGGACAGGATGCCGTAGACGTTCGCGTGGGTGAAAGGAACGTGGCCGGATCCGAAGATCTCCTTGACGGCGTACAGCACGCTCGTGCCGATATCGCCGTACACCACGCCGATGGCGCCCAGGGTGAGCGCAGCCAGTGACGATCTGGAAGCTGACACAAAACAACCCCGGCCTGTTCGGCGCGGGGTTCAGTTGTCGAGGGAACGCGATTTTGCGCCAGCGCCCCGAGCTTGTCTGCCGACCCGGTTCTCTAAACCGGGCTCAGCCGAAAAATGTTGCGCCGCAGCAACTCACTCGTAGACTTCGGCGTCCGGGTCGGTGGCTTCCAGTTCGTAGCTGGCCGCGAGCATGGCCAGACGGCCGATCACGCCGTACATGTAGAACCGGTTGGGCACGCTGGCGCCGGGTTTCACGCCGGGTTGCGGCAGCTGCGCGCTCTGCTCGAAGGCCAGCGGCACGAAGCTCGAGCCAGGTGCGTTCAGGTTCTCGTCCACGCCGCGCGTGGCGTGCACGCGGTAGAAGCCGCCCACCACGTAGCGGTCCATCATGTACACCACGGGCTCGGCCACCGCGCTGTTGATGCGCTCGTTGGTCAGCACACCTTCCTGGATGATGACCTCGTGCACCTCCTGCCCGGCCTGGCCCACGGCCATGCGCGCCTTGGTCTTGGCCGAGAGGTTGTCGATGTCCTTGGCGTCGCGCACGGTGAGAATGCCCATGCCGCCCGTGCCGTTGTCGGCCTTGACCACCACGAACGGCTTTTCGTTGATGCCGTATTCCTTGTATTTGCGGCGGATCTTGCCCAGCAGCGCGTCGGTGCTGGAACGCAGGCATTCCAGTCCCTCATCGGCGTTGAAGTCCACCTCACCGCACTGGCTGAACATCGGATTGATGAGCCAGGGGTCCATGCCCAGCAGCTTGCCGAAGCGCTTGGACACCTCCTCATACGCCTTGAAGTGGTGGCTCTTGCGCCGCGTGCCCCAGCCGCCGTGCAGCGGTGGCAGCAGGTACTGCTCGTGCAGGTCCTCCAGGATACCGGGCACGCCCGCGCTCAGGTCGTTGTTGAGCAGGATGGTGCAGGGGTCGAAATTCTTCAGCCCCAGGCGGCGCTTGCTGCGCAGCAACGGCTCCAGCGTCACCTTGTCGCCGCCCGGCAGCTCGATGGTCCTGGGCGACTTGATGTCGTTCGACAGCGAGCCCAGGCGCACGTTGAGCCCGGCCATGTAGAAGATGCGCTGCAGCTGTGCCAGGTTGCTCAGGTAGAAGGTGTCGGTGGTGCTCTCAGGCACCAGCAGCAGGTTCTTCGCCTCCGGGCAGATCTTCTCGATGGCGGCCATGGCGGCCTGCACCGCCAGCGGCAGCATTTCAGGCGTGAGGTGGTTCCAGCCGCCGGGGTACAAGTTGGTGTCCACCGGCGCCAGCTTGAAGCCGGCGTTGCGCACGTCCACCGAACTGTAGAAGGGCGGCGTGTGCTCCATCCACTCCAGCCTGAACCAGCGCTCGATCACCGGCGTGGATTCGAGGATGCGCTGTTCGAGTTCGTTGATGGGGCCGGTCAGGGCCGTGACGAGGTGCGGGACCATAGGGAGGGGGGGAGGGGTATGGGCGGCTGGGAAGCAGCCAGTGTAATGGGGGCGCCTGACAGGTTTTCAAGGTGCTGCCCGGCCCCACCGGCGCCCGACAAGCCGCCCCTGTGAAGGGCATGGGGCGGCGGCGAGGTGCACCTCGGGCTCATTCGCCCGGCCCGAACCGCGCCAGGGATCGCGCCTTCGCCTTGGCCGCCTCCACCTCGCGGTTGCGCGGCGCAGCGGTGGTGCGCAGCGAGGCCATCAGTTCACGCGCGGCGGTGGCCACCTGCTCCACCGCCCGGTCGAAGGCCTCGGTGTTGGCCTGCGACGGCACGTTGAACCCGCTGAGCTTGCGCACGAACTGCAGCGAGGCGTCGCGGATTTCCAGTTCCGTGGCGGGGGGCTCGAAGTTGAACAGGGTCTTGATGTTCCGGCACATGGTTCGGCTCCTGCGTTGGGTTGGCAGCGCCTGCCTGCCGGCGGCGGTCGTCAGCCGCGCACTTCGCCTTCACCCAGCACGACGTACTTGAGCGAGGTCAGGCCCTCCACGCCCACCGGGCCGCGAGCGTGAAACTTGTCGGTGGAAATGCCGATTTCCGCGCCCAGCCCGTACTCGAAACCGTCAGCGAAGCGGGTGCTCGCATTCACCATGACACTCGCCGAATCAACTTCGCGCAGGAAGCGCTGGGCGTGCACATGGTGCGTGGTGATGATGGCGTCGGTGTGGTGGCTGCTGTAGCGGTTGATGTGGGCGATGGCCTCGTCCACGCCATCCACGAGCTTGATGCTGATCACGGGCGCCAGGTATTCCTCGGACCAGTCGGCCTCGGTCGCGGCCTTCAGGTTCGCGCCCGGCACGGCGGCGAGAAGGGCCCGACTGCCTTCGCACGCGCGCATTTCCACGCCCTTGGCCGCGAAGATGGCGCCGATCTTCGGCAGGAAATCCGCGGCCACGGTGCGCGCCACCAGCAGGCTTTCCGTGGCGTTGCAGGGGCTGTATTTCTGGGTCTTGGCGTTGTCCGTCACCTTCACCGCCAGGGCGATGTCGCAGGGGTCGTCCACGTAGGTGTGGCAGTTGCCGTCCAGGTGCTTGATCACCGGTACCTTGGCCTCGGCGCTGATGCGCTCGATCAGCCCCTTGCCGCCGCGCGGAATGATCACGTCCACGTACTGCGGCATGGCGATGAGCTGGCCGACGGCGGCGCGGTCGGTGGTGGGCACGAGCTGCACCGCGTCGGCAGGGAGACCGGCGTCGAGCAGGGCGCGTTGCACCAGCGCGGCCAGGGCGCGGTTGGAGTCGATGGCCTCCGAGCCGCCGCGCAGGATCGCGGCATTGCCGCTCTTGATGGCCAGCGATGCGGCCTCGATGGTCACGTTCGGGCGGCTCTCGTAGATCATGCCGAACACGCCGATGGGCACGCGCATCTGGCCGACGCGAATGCCGCTGGGCATCTGCTTCATGCCGGTGATGTCGCCGATGATGTCCGGCATGGCCGCGAGCTGCTCGCAGCCTTGGGCGCAGGTCTCGATCACCTTGGGCGTGAGCTTGAGGCGGTCGACCATGGGCTCGGCCAGGCCGTTGGCACGGGCACGCTCCAGGTCTTTCGCGTTCTCCACCGCCAGGGGTTCGCCACTCTCGCGCAGCAGCTGGGCCATGCCGCGCAGGGCGCGGCCCTTGTCCGCCGCGCTGGCCCGGGCCATGAGGCGCGAGGCCACCAGGGCCTGCTGGCCCAGGGTGTTCATGAGTTCGGTGGTGTTGGTGGCGTTCATGGGGCATGATTTTCGCAGAGGCTCACGCCCTTGGCGAACGCGGGGTCAAGCGCCGCCGGCCTGGTGCGCGGTGAGCACGTGGGTGGCCACCAGGTCCAGGCTGGCGCGCACGACGCCCTGCTTGTCGGTCCACACCTTGGGCGTGAGCCCGCCCGAGAGCGTGAGCGACTCGCCGTCGCGCAGCGCCACCAGCGCCTGGCCGGCCGCCTCGTCGAAGGCGATCACGTTGACGATGAACTCTTCGTCGGCCCGGTTGCGGGCCAGCACGCGCGCCACGATGTAGCCGCGCCCCGCCTTGTCCACCCGCCGGGAGGCCTCGCCCATCAATCGCCCGGCGACCAGTCCATCGATCATCGGGACGGCTTCTCGAAACCGCTGGCGATCCAGGCCTGCGCGCTGTCCACGTTCAATTTGAAAGTTGGCCGCACGGGCACGCAGGCCATCTCCGCGTCGAACTCGTCGAGCGCGCGCAGCGTGGCGGTCGCGCCCTCCTCGTCCGGCACGATGGCCAGCGCGACGCGGATGCGCTGCCCACCCACCGTGACGGCAACGCTCTTGTTCAGCTGCGCATGCAGCTGCTGTTCGGAGCGGCGGATGACCTCTTTCGCGGTCTTCACCAGCGTGTGGAACGCTGCGGTGTCCAGCGGCTTCGGGTTCTTCTTGTCGCGGCCCATGGTCCAGGGGCCGACGAGCGCGGGCTCCGCGCCGTTGTCGAGGTACATGGCCACGGCCCAGCCGTCGTCGTCCTCGTTCTTGATGACGCGGGCGGTCCAGTGCTCATCGCTCCAGACGCGGGCTTCCTGAATGGGTTCCTGGGTATCGGATGTCATGGGGTCAAGGGTACAGCCAGACGGTGCAGGTGCATCCAGATGCGGATTTCATACGTAGAGGAACTGCCATTCCCTTCACGTAACCCCTGGATACATGATTGAAACCCGACAGATGCCCCATATCGAACCGCTGCCCTTCGACCACCTGCTGGTGGCCTTCCTGAAACGGCGGCCGCAAAGTCTCAACCCGCATCCGCCCAAGGACATCGCCGTGCTCAACCTCAAAGGTGAGCTCTACCGCATCATTCGCATGGGCGCCCGCAGCGACTTCCGGGCGCTGCTCATCGCCTTTGCGCCCCATGGGCTGTACGACCGCGTGCAGCTGAGCGCCGGCGCACCCGAGGAGATCGATGTCATCACCGGCCTGCCCTATCGCGGGCCATACGCCGCCATCCTGCAGGTGGGGATCGAAGCACACCCGCTGCCGGACTGAGGCCTCCAGCCGGCCTGTTCAACGCAGCGGAATCGGCGTAGCCGCCTCCACCGGAACCACGGCCACCGAGTTCTGCGGCGAACCCTCGATCACACGGTCCGAGTAGGTGAGGTAGACCAGCGAGTGCCGCTTGGGGTCCACCATCCGCACGATGCGCAGCCTTTTGAAGATCAGGCTGGTGCGCTCGCTGAAGATTTCTTCCTGCGTCCGGATCGGCTTCGGGATCGAGATCGGCCCGACCTGGCGGCAGGCGATGGACGCTTCGGACTTGTCCTCCGCCAGACCGAACGCGCCCTTGATGCCACCCGTCTTCGCGCGCGACATGTAGCAGGTGACGCCGCTCACGCCCGGATCGTCATAAGCCTCCACCACGATCTTGTGGTCCGGTCCGAAGAACTTGAAAACTGTGTCCACTGAGCCGATTTCCTGGGCAGAGGCGGCAACTGCAGACAACAACACAAGGGCAGCAACAAGGCGCATCAGGTGGTCGCTTTCAGATCGGGAATCAACGCTTGTCGACGTGCTCGGCCGCGGCCGCCGTGGCCTCGCTCGCGGGGGTGATCGAGGGCTTCTTGCGCAGACCTGCGATTTTCGAAATCACGCCACAGAGGGTCAGGAACAGGCCGAAGATGAACGCAATGGCAGTGACCGCGATCACGCCGTCGGACAGATTCGTGCCTGGCCGCAGCAACAGCCCGGACACGATGGAGAGCACCGTCGCGATTCCCATCGTCCACAGCCCGCGCCGCAGCGCACCCTCGCGCAGGAACTTCGGAATCTCGCCCGGCGGGCCCGAAGGCGTTGAGTAGACGCCTCCCTGTGGCAGCTGCCGATGCGCGTTGTCATATGCCTGCTGACCAGCCAGCTGCGACGCGTTGGTGGGTGGCCCTGCCATCGGGCCCAGTCGGGCGTGGTGGTTGTATTCGTCGAGGGACATGCGCGTGCTCCTGAGAAGATGGACGAAAAGGCGATCGGTGCAGTATGTCGGCTGGAGCCGCTCAGGGCAAGCAGGGCACCGGCGGGCGCATGCGGCCGTGTCCTACAGCGCAGCCCCGCCCCCCGGGGCAGGATGGGCTTTTGAAAGGAGCCATCGCATGAAGACCACCTGGGTTCTCGTGGCCGACGAGGCCATCGCCCGCATCCTGGAAAAACCCCGCAAGGGCAGCGAACTCAAACCCGTTGAAGAGTTCACCGACCCCGATGCCCACGCCCGCGAACGCGAGCTGCGCAACGGACCGCACGGACGTCGGGCCAGCGGCAACGGCAACCCCCAGGCCACCGTGTCTGCGAGCGATTCGGAACGCCACCAGCATGCCCGCGTATTCGCCGCGCGCATCGCCCAGCGCCTGCTCGACCTTCGACGCGAGAAGCGCTACGACGAGATCCACATCGTGGCCGCTCCTCGCCTGCTGGGCTACCTGCGCGAAGAGTTTCACCAGGAAGTGTCCAGCGCCATCGTCGATTCGCTGGACAAGGACCTCATCCACGAAAGCAACGCCGACCTGATGCGTCGCCTGTTCCCCACCTCGCGCGCCACCGCCACCTCGTGACGGCACGGCGGCAGAGGCGGCCCACAGCGTTCGCATGCGCACCCTGCTCGCCTTGACGATCGCCATCGCGGCGCTCTGCACATGGCTGCTGCACAGCGGCCGTCTCGCCGTTCCGCCCGAATGGAACCCCTGGGCACCCCTGAGCGTGCACCACCCGCCCAACCTGCTCACCCGCCACAAGCTGCTGCGCCTGGAACAGGACGCGCCGCAATGCCAGGCCGTGCTGGACCGAGCCGGACTCAAGCACACCACCCTGCCAGACAACGACCTGCGCGACGGTTGCGGCTGGCGCGATGCCGTGCGCGTGGACGACGCGCGCTTCCACCCCGCCTTCACCCTCACCTGCCCCGCCGCTGTGTCCCTCGCCCTGTGGGAGCGCCACGGCCTGCAGGCCGCCGCCAGCACCCACCTGGGCGGGCGCGTCATCCAGGTCGAACATGTGGGCAGCTACGCCTGCCGCAACGTGCGTGGCGACACCGGTGGCGAAGGCTCGCGCCGCAGCCAGCACGCCACCGCCAACGCGTTCGACGTCATCGGTTTCCGCCTCGCCGATGGCCGCCGCGTCAGCGTGCTCGACCACTGGCCGCGCGAAGGGACACGGGAAGCCCGCTTCCTGCGCGATGCCCGCAACGGCGCCTGCCCGTTCTTCAGCGCCACCTTGAGCCCGGACTACAACGCCGCCCACCGCGACCACCTGCACCTGGACCGGGGCAGTTTCCGCATGTGCCGTTGAAGGCCGCCGAGCTGGTGCGCGCCCAGGGCTGAGCGGCCGAACCCCGGCCCTGAAAAGGGCCGGCCCTCTCAATGCATCAGAACGGATAGTGCCGTGGCGTGGTCTGCAGCGTCACCCAGCGCAGTTCCGTGAACTCGTGAATGCCGGCCTTGCCGCCAAAGCGGCCGATGCCCGAACCCTTCACGCCACCGAACGGCATCTGGGCCTCGTCGTGCACGGTGGGGCCATTCACGTGGCCGATGCCGCTGTCGATCTTGCGGGCGACATTGAAGGCACGGGCGATGTCGCCGCCGAACACGGCGGACGAGAGCCCGTACTCGTTGTCGTTGGCACAGGCGATGGCCTCTTCCACGCTCTTGACGCGCACCACACACTTCACGGGACCGAAGGTTTCCTCATGGTAGATGCGCATGGCTGGGGTCACGTGGTCGAGCACGGTGGCGGGCATCAGCGTGCTGGTGGCCTTTTCGCCGCACACCAGCTTGGCGCCCTTGGCGAGCGCGTCGTCGATCAGGGCATTGCAGTGGTCCACGGTGCCCTGGCCGATGACGGAACCGAGCACCACGGGCTCGGGCTTGCGCGGGTCGCCCAGCGGCAGGGCCTTGGCCTTGTCGCTGAACTTCTTCACGAATTCGTCGGCGATCTTCTGGTCGACGATGAGGCGGTCGGTGCTCATGCCGATCTGGCCGCTGTTGGCGAAGCAGTCAAAGCGGGCACCGTTACAGGCATCTTCCACGTTGGCATCTGCCAGGATGACCATTGGCGCCTTGCCTCCGAGTTCGAGCACCACCGGCGTGAGGTACCTGGCGCAGTTCATGGCGATGATCTTGCCGACCTTGGTGGAGCCGGTGAAGTTGACGCGGCGCACCGCCGGATGCGCCACCATCGCCTCGACCACGG
>QFCS01005792.1_pt1 | contig 40834 bp, 34 predicted proteins | sample 3576561 | NCBI WGS metagenome assembly QFCS01 | reverse complement strand
GGCCAACGGCGTGGCCGTCGTGCTCCTCGACGCCCCGCCCCCGCCCCCACTCGCCGCCGCGCTTCAGGATGCCGGCGCGAGGATTGCGCTTCTCTCCGGCGTTGAAGGGGAAGCGCCGGATATCGTCAAGGTCGTGGCGGGCAACATCGATGGGCTGGAACGCGCCTTCAAGCCGCGATAGAGCCACCGCAAAACCAAGCTTCTTGTTGATCGGGACCGCGTTCGCCTATAAACATGACTTAAAGATGCATGTTTATAGGCCGGAGGCGATCTTCGTCGGATGACGGCTGTTCGGCCGCTCATTCGTGAATGGGCAGGCCTTAGACGGGGTGGGGCGGTACGCCGTGGCGGATGTTCAAGGCAATTGGCTTGAGGCGTTTTATGCCGAGGCACGGCCAGGCCTGCTGCGCCGCATCGGCCGCAAGCTCGGCTGCCACGCCACCGCCTCCGATCTTATCCAGGATGTCTTCCTGCGCCTTCACGAGCGCGCGGCGGGCCGGCCGGAGGATGCCGGCGCCTATGTGAACCGCTCGCTCAGCAATGCGGTCGTCGATCATCTGCGGGCGCAGCGTGTGCGCCGCGATTTCGGCAATGCCATCCTTCCCGAACAGCTCGCGGCGGCGGTTCCCTCGCCCCAGGATGTTCTGGAGGCGCGGCAGGACGTGCAGCGCCTCGATGCGGTGATCCGCAGCCTGCCGGAGCGCACGCGGCATATCTTCCTGCTGCACAAGATCCACGGCCGCTCCTATGGCGAGATCGCCGGGGCCATGGGCATTTCCCGCAGCGCGGTCGAAAAGCACATGGCCCGCGCCATGCTTGCCTGCAAGGCGGCCAGCGAATAATCCTCTTCATCCGATGAGGATCGGCGGCGATGAGACGTCAATCCTGTAGAAGCAGCATGTCCGGGCCGTCGCCCGCGGCACCTCAGGCGAGTGTCCTTCGATGTCCGTCAGCAAGGAGCGTTCCTCCCATCCGGCCAGCCGGATCGAACGGGAGGCGATCGCATGGTTCACGCGCCTCAACGGCGAGCCTACACCGGTCGACCGCCGGGATTTCGAACGCTGGCGCAGGGCCAGCCCTGCGCACGACGCCGCCTTTCGGCAGGTCGAGGCGATGTGGCAGGCGGTGGAGCGGCCGGGTTCGGCGGTCGCTGCGGAAGAGCAAGACAAGCTGGCCGTCTATCTCGAAGCGATGGACGATGCGCGGGCGCGGCGCCGCGAGGGCAAACGACGGCTCGCCGTCGCGGGCGTGCTCGTGGTCATGGTGCTGGGGGCGGCCGCCTGGCTCGAATATCCGAACGCCCTTCAGAATCTCCGCGCGGACTATGCCACGGCACGCGGCGAGCGCCGCACCGTCGAGCTTGGCGACGGCTCGACGGTGCTGCTCGATGCCGACAGTGCACTGGATGTTGCCTTTGCCGCCGGCGAGCGGCGGGTGACGCTGCTGCGCGGCAACGCCTTCTTCGCCGTGACGTCCTCGCTCATACCCTTCGTCGTCGAGGCGCGGGAGGGGAAGACGGTGGTCCACGGCACTGCGTTCGATGTCGCCATTGCAGACGACGATGTCGCGGTCACCCTTGCCGAAGGCAGCGTCTCGGTGGCGAGCGCGGATGGCCGCGCGACGTTGCAGCCCGGCCAGCGCGTGCATTACGACAGGAGCGGCGTTGGCGCGGTGACGGAGGTCGCCATCGACGATGCCATGGCCTGGCACGGCGGACGCTATGTCTTCGATAATGCGCGGCTCGGCGATGTCGTGGCGCAGATAGAGCGCTATCGGCCGGGCCGCCTCGTCGTCGTCAGCCCGTCGCTCGCCAATCACCGCATCAGCGGCAGCTTTCCGCTCGCCGATCCCGACCGCGCGCTCGTCTCGATCCAGTCCATCGTCGGCTTCCGGATGATCGGGCTCGGCGGAAGGCTCGTGCTCATCGGCGTGTAGAAAAGTTTCCTTTTCATGTGTGTACCCCGCCCGTGCCGGACGTGAAGGGATTGAGAGGGGCCGCGGCGGGACATTCTGGCGGCTCCTTCCACGGTGCGTGCAGGGGAGCATGATGAGAAAGACTTCGCTTGGGCGGCGCGCGGCGCTGCTTGTCGCCTTGTCGGCGGGTGTGATCGGTGGCGCGGAAGGTTTTGCAACCGCGGCGGCACAGACGGCGCAGCAGACCTATCGGTTCGCCATAGCGGCAAAGCCGGTGCGGCAGGGCTTGAACGATATCGGCCGCATCACGGGATTGACGGTCGTGTTTTCCGAGACGGAGGCCGCTTCGGCGACCGGAAAGGCGGTTACCGGCTCCCTGACAGCGCGGGAAGCCCTGGCGCGCCTGCTTGCGGGCAGCGGCCTCGTCTATCGTTTCACCAACAGCAACACGGTCACGGTCTCGGGGGTTGCCGGGGGCGGTGCCTCCGGCCTTTCAGACGGGTCCACGACGCTCGAGACGATCAGCGTCGAAGGGAGCGGGGAAACGGCCTGGGGGCCGGTCGGCGGGCTGGTGGCGCAGAAAAGCGCGACCGGCACCAAGAGCGACACGCCGCTTCTCGAAACGCCGCGCGCGATCAACGTCATCACCAAGCAAGAGGTGCAGGCGCGTGGTGGCGCGCAGAGCTATATCGACGCGCTCACCTATACGCCGGGGTTCATGACGATCACGCCAGCCAATACGCGCTCCAACAGCAGCGCCTATCTGCGCGGCTTCAGCATCTTCGACAGCCTCTATCTCGACGGCATGGCGCTGCCGACCGGCATCGACCGGGCCAATCCGCAGGTCGAGCCCTACGGCGTGGAGCGCATCGAGGTGCTGAAGGGGCCGGCCTCGGTGCTCTACGGCCAGACCTCGCCAGGCGGTCTCGTCAACATGGTGAGCAAGCGGCCGCTCTTCGAGCCGCTGCGCGAGGTGCAATACCAGTTCGGCAGCCACGATCGCCATCAGGTGACCTTCGATTTTTCCGATGCGCTCGACGCCGACCGGACGCTCGCCTATCGGTTCACCGGGCTGCTCCAGGACAGCGGCACGCAGATGGATTTCGTCGATGACGACCGAATCTACATCGCGCCGGCTCTGACCTTCAAGCCCGACGAGGACACGACGCTGACCCTGCTCGGCAGCTACCGCAAGAACAAGGGTGGCGACGTCGACGCCCTGCTGCCGAACGCGGTCGCCGCGGATATTCCGACCGGCCGCTATATCGGCGAGCCCGGTTTCGACCGAAACGACACCGAGCAGGTCTCGATCGGCTACGACTTCAACCATCGCTTCAACGATGTCTGGCAGGTCACGCAGACCGGTCGCTATCTGCGCACCCAGGTCGATTATCAGGCGCTCTACAGCGTCGACCTGACGGGCAACCCGCTTCTGCCCGGCGAGATCTCCCGGTCGATCTACTTCCTGGACGAGACCCTGCAGGCATGGACCTCGGATACGCGCTTCCAGGCCGATTTCGACACCGGGCCGCTGACCCACAAGCTCGTTTTCGGTCTCGACTACCGCAACCAGCGCTCCGACAACCGCAGCGGCTACTGGTACGGCATGGGCCCGACGCTCGATCTCTTCCATCCCGTCTACGGAAAGCCCGTGCCGGATCTCGGCTTCGACAGCGAGGCGAAGGAGAGCCTCCGCCAGGTCGGTCTCTATGCGCAGGAACAGGTCAAATGGGATGCCCTGGTCCTGTCCTTCGGCGGCCGTTACGACTGGGCGAAAAGCGTCACCGATCTCAGCGGCACGGATTACGACACCGCGACATCCGATAAGGCCTTCACCGGCAATGTCGGCCTGCTCTATCTCTTCGACAACGGCCTTGCGCCCTATGCCAGCTTCGCGCAGTCCTTCCAGCCGCAGGTCGGCGCGGGGGCGGACAAGAAGCCCTTCGTGCCGACCACCGGCGAGCAATACGAGATCGGCGTCAAGTACCAGCCTTCCGACTTCGATGCGCTCCTGACGGTCTCCGCCTTCCAACTGACCCAGCAGAGCCGGCTGACGGCCGATCTTGCCTATCCGAACGACTTCTTTCAGAAGCAGGTGGGCGAAATCCGGGTCCGTGGCCTGGAGATCGAGGGCAAGGCGACGATCGACAATTTCGATCTGACCGCGTCCTACACCTATCTGGATTCGGAGATCACCAAGGACAATGATGGCAACCGCGGCAATCGCGTCGGCTATGTGCCCGAGCACGCCGCATCCGCCTGGCTCAACTACCGCTTCAACGGCGCGCTGGAGGGGCTGAACCTCGGTGCGGGCGTGCGCTATGTCGGCTCGTCCTACGGAGACAACGAGAACACCGTCCTCAACGGCTCGGCGACCTATCTCGACCTCTCCGCCGGCTACGATTTCGGCGTGCGCAACCCGGATCTGGAGGGGCTTCGCCTGGATGTCTCCGTGCTCAACGCCGCGGACCGCAAGAGCTATTATTGCGACGGACCCTGGGGTTGCCAATGGGGCAAGCGTCTGACGGCGTTCGGCACGCTGTCCTATCGCTGGTAGGCGGCCCCGCCCCGGCAGAGCCGGAAGCAGATTGCCCTGCCGCGCAAGGACGTGGCGGGGCAGGGCATTTGCGGGCCCCTACCGGCGGTACTTCAGGTCACCCAAAGATGTCAGCCGCCGAGTGCCCGTCATGCGCCTGGCTTTCGGTCAGTTTCAGCCGGATCGAAGAACTGTCGATCCTCTGGACGTCGTCGTCGGAAGCCTTTGAGACCGCTTGTGGAATGCGCGCCCAATGACCTGCGCGCCGCCAGAAGATGCCGTTCAACACCCGCCTTCGCACCGCGCTCAAGTGCGGAAGTGCTTTATGGGTATGTGACCTAGTGCAAGTGGATGACGTCATGGGCAATCGCCCGGACCAGCCGTTTGTCATGGCTTGTCAGGAGAAGGCTCATATCATGCTCATCGACGAGAGCCCGAAGAAGTTCTGTCACCTCGCGCTGCACCAGTGGATCGAGCCGCGATGTCGGTTCATCGGCTACCAGACAATACGGCTTGAACAGGAGCACACGAGCGATTGCGATGCGTTGCAGCTCTCCGCCGGAGACCTCGTCCGGCCGCCGTTCGAGAAGCGATGGATGAACCGCCAACCGATCGAGAAGGGGTGGCAGGTCGCGTGCCAGGCATCCGGGCGGCAGCACAGGTCTGAGGTCCTCAAGCTGGCGTCGTAATATACGCCCCGGCATGAACGCCGACGCCGGATCCTGATGTAGCTTCTGAAAACGCGTGCGCAAGGCAGGCCGACGGACACGATGCGGATCCGTGCCGTCGCACCAGCGCACCGTGCCCGCGTGCGGTCGCGCGAGGCCGAGGAGCACATTGCCCAACATCGTTTTGCCACAACCGCTCGGACCGGTTATGGCCGTGATGCCTCCCCGGAGCAGCGTCAGACTCAGGTCCTGAAATAATCTGCGATCACCGACCGCGTAGGTCAGCTTCTTGGCGTGGAGCACCGGTCCGGCGAGGCGTTGCACTGCGCGTCGAGGCCATCGGTCGGGATCTGCTTCAAGCCATGCCCGGGTATAGTCGTGGCGTGGTGCCAGCATCACCTCTTCCACGGGTCCCTGTTCCAGCATCCGGCCGGCACGCATCACGCCTATATGGCCACCAAGGCCACGCGCGACGCGTATGTCATGTGTGATTGCGAAAACGGCACGGCCATGGTCGACGAGTTGTCGGATGCGTGAGACAGTCTCTTCGACTCGATCATCGTCCAGGCCTTTGGTTGGCTCATCGGCGACTACGATGGGCGCCTGCGTCGTCAACGCTCCGGCAACCAGAACACGTTGAGCCATGCCGCCCGACAGCATGAACGGATACTGCCGTCCGACCGAGGCATGGAGGTTCAGGCTGGCCATCGCCTGGCGCGCCTGCGCCTGTGGTGCCAAACCAGTGATCTGCGGCAGCACGCGCATTGTCGGATCGAGTGCTGCTCGTGGTTCTTGCGGCACAAGCGCCAGATGGTTTGCCCAATACTGTTGCAATGTCGCCCGATCCGATAGATCGACGGTATGTCCATCGAACTCGATGCGTCCTTGCACGCTCAGTCCCTCCGGGACCAGGCCGAGCACCGCCTGTGCCACGAGGCTCTTGCCGCTACCTGTTTCGCCTATCAGGACAATGGCGCCCGCCTGCGGAATTGCGAAGCTGACGGCTTCGACCAGCAGCGTACCTTTTTGATCCCGCACCGAGAGATCACAAACGCGCAATATCGCCCGTATCATATCGCCTCCGCCAGCCGTCGCCCGGCGATCATGCAGGCAAGCACGGTCGCGAACAGCGCGACACAGGGTGCCGCGATCTGTGCCGGCGCGACGTCCATATAGGGCAGTAGCTCCGTGATCATTGCGCCCCATTCCGGCGTGGGCGGTTGCAGCCCAAGTCCCAGGAAACCCAATGAAGAGATCGTCAAGACCGCACCGCCGACGCCCAGCGCCGCAAGTGACGCCGTATGGATAAGAACCCGCGGCATGACCTGCCGCAGGAGGATCCGCCATTCTGCGAGGCCAGCCAAACGTGACGCCTCGACATGCGCCTCGGTCATGGTTGCTGCTGCGACACTCCGCGTCATCCTGGCAAACTGGGGCCACTGCCCCAGCGCAATCCCGACGAGAACCGGCAGCGTGCCTCCACCCATCAGCCCCGCCAGCACCATCGCGAGAAGGAGTCCCGGGAATGCAAGCGCGAGATCTGTGAGCCGCATCATCGCTGCATCGACAAGGCGGTTGGAGACTGCGGCGGCTAGCCCGACCAAAGTCCCAATGGCAACCGCGGCTGCCATCGCTGCCGTCGCAATGCCGATAGAGCGGGGTAGTGCATGAAAGAGGCGAGCGAATACGTCGCGGCCCAGATGGTCGGTTCCGAGTGGAAACGGGAGGGACGGCGGCGCGAGGGCAAGTGCGAGGTCCTGATGGAGCGGATCGCGACCGATGATGGCGGCGATTGCAACAACCGTCATCGCCGTAGCCGCACCAACCGTCCAGAAAAGGCGCTGATCAACGGCTGCCATGGCCCTCATCCACAAGCCGGGGATCCATCCACATGCAAATGAGATCAGCGGCAAGGCTGATTACCGCGAAGGTGGTGCCGATCAGAAGCGCACAGCCCATGATGACGGGGACATCGCGCGCAAGCAGCGCCGACACCATCGCGTTCCCGATCCCCGGAAAATTGAACAAGGTCTCCACGACAAAAAAGCCGTCCATGAGATAGGCAAACTGAAGCGCCGCGAAGGTGACGATCGGAACGCTCGCGTTTCGGAGGCCATGCCGAATAAAGGCTTTGACTTTGCCAAACCCTCTCACATGAGCATAGGTCATGTAGGCTGAAGCCTGCACTTCGGTGACAGCATCACGGATGACCCGCATGGACGGTGCCATCAGCCCCAGCGCCAGCGTGATGGCTGGAAGGACGAGATGCTCAGGTCGTCGATACCCTGCTGGCGGGAGCAGGTCGAGTGTGAGTACGAAGATCGAGATGAGTGCGATCCCGATCAGGAAGGTCGGCAACGACGAGAAGGCCGCCGCGGCGAGTGCCGTTGCCCGATCGATCGCGCCATCGGGCTTGAGACCGGCCGCGATACCAAGCGGCAAAGCCAATGCATAGGACAGCAGCCAGGCGACAACCGCGAGCCGCAGGGTGTATCCGCCGGCCTGCCGAAGTTCCTCGGCCACGGGCCGGCCAGAGACGAACGACCGTCCGACATCGCCGGTGGCCACCGCCTTCAGCCAGTCGAAATACTGCGCGAGGAGAGGGCGGGACAGCATCTCCGCGTCGCGGATCTGTTCGACCGCCGCTGGAGACATGTTTTCCGTCCCCAGCCGGCTCACGGCGATCCTCAGCGCCATGTCGCCGGGAACGGCATGAAGAAGCGCAAAGCAGATCGTCGCAAGGATCAACGCAACCGAGACAGCTTCAAACACCCGGCGCAAAACAGCGCGCGGAACGGCGTGACGAACCGCGCGCTGCATGGATCAGTCCTTGAACGACAAATGATTGAGCGGCCGCGTCTGCATGACCGGATCGGCGACAAAGCCTTCCAGCCGCTCCGAGACCGCGTATTTCTCGTCGGTGAACGTGATCGGGATGACGGGAAGTTCGTTCTGCAGGATTTCAGCCATCTTGCGCTGAAGCGGCAGGCGCGCCTCCGGATCGGTCGTGAGATTGTATGCGGCAACGGCTGCCCGCATCGCCTCGCTCTTCCATCCCGTGGCTCCGGTCGCGTCTGTGCTCGGCTCGTCGGTGGCAAAGTCGCTGGTGAGGCGCGCCACCGGATCCGGCACCTGGTAGATCATGGTGCGGATACCCAGTCCCAACTCGAGCGTCCCATCGTTTTGCGCTTCCGGGATGAGGCTGGATTCCCCGACCTGGATGGAGAGGTCAAAGCCGATCGCCTTTAACTGGGCCTGGAGTGCCTCGGCAATCACCGGCAGGTAGGCGCGCTGCGGGAATGTCCGCATCATGCCGGCGAAACGCGTACCATCCTTCTCACGGATCCCGTCTGCCCCGGGTTTCCAGCCGAGCTTGTCGAGGATACGGTTCGCCTCGGCGACGTTGAGCGTCTGCGGCTTGAAATCCTCGAAATGCCATCCCTTCATCGCTGGCGGGAAATACTGGTTCGCGGCAAGGTCCTCGTTGCCCATGATCGTCCGGGCGATTGACTCTCTGTCGACGGCAAGGCTGAGCGCGCGACGGATCTCGACATCGGCGAACTGCGGTTTTTTCACATTGACCAACATCATGACGACGCGGGGCACCGGCGCACGAACGATGTGTGTCTCTCCGGAGCGGTCGATACGCGAAACGGCCGTCGTCGGAATTTCCAGAACCAGGTCGCCTTCACCTGCCAGCGCGATGTTCACGCGGGTCTCAGGGTTCGGTATGCCATCCACGCGGACACGCTCGATTTTCGCGACGTCACCCCAATAGCTGTCATGCCGGACCAGATCGAGGCCCTGCGGTAGTTCCGCTTTTTCGATTCTGTACGGTCCCGTCGCCACAATAGCCGCGAGTTCCCCGCTTGAAGCGAAGGACGAGGGCGCAAGAACCGGGACGGCGGGGTCGAGCAGGTAGGCAAGGAATGGGGCGAACGGTTGTTCAAGCGTGAATGTCACAGTCCCGTCACCGGCGGCGACATCCATGACCTTGGCGTTCTTGATGAGGTTGCCGGTCGGAAGGAGCGCCTTGAAGGATGCCGCTACGGCCTCAGGCGTCATCGCGGTTCCGTCGTGGAAGGTAACGCTGGCGCGCAGGAAGAAGGTCCATTTCAGGCCATCGGCCGACGTCTCCCAGCGCTCGGCCAGTGCCGGCAGCACGGCCGCCTCCGGGTTGGTCTGTACCAGTGTCTCCGTAACGCCGTTGGCGCGAAGCTGGAACCCGCCGGTCTGGGTATCGAGCCGCTGTAGCTGGAACGGTTCCACCACACGAAGCTCTTCCTGCGCAAAGACGGGAAGGGGGGATACGAGCATCGCCGCTACGAAAGCGGAGAACCAAAGATTGCGAGACATGAAAATCACTCCGGAGCAATTGCGGTGAGAACAAAGAAGTCGATCGGGGTATCCGGATCGTCATAAACGGAGCCGTAAGGGTCGCCGGGCATCAGGTGGCGCCAGCTTTCAACGGAGCGGAAGCCGGCGCCATCGATCAGCGCACGCGCATCGGTCTCGGTCAGACCGTTATAGAACGGCAGGTTTGTCCCGAAGATTTCGCGACTGTTGTTGACACGGTAGCGATACCAAAGCCCATCCGACAGGAGAAGTTTGCCGCCTGGCCGGAGGATCTTGCGCGCCAGGGCCAGTGCGGCCGGCGGGTTTTCCAGCGTCCACAGGACATTGCGTATCGTGACGATATCGGCGCTCGACGCCGGAAGCTCTGCGTCGTCCATGGTCGAGTGGATGAAGTCGATTTCGAGTCCGGCCTCGGCAGCAGCGGTTCTTCCATGAGAAAGCATTTCGAGAGAGCCGTCGACGGCCGTGACGCGGTGGCCAAGGCTCGCCGCGAGGAGTGCGCACGCTCCGGTCCCGCACCCCAGATCGATGATGTCCTGAAGCCTGCTGCCGAGTGCGGCCTCAAACACTGCCCGCCATGACGGGGCATCGCGCCGATGGGACGCCGCGGCGTCAAACTTCCATGCCCGAGCATTCCAATGTTCTGACATGGCGGCGGCAGTCGTCGGGGCAACACGTTCCATCGTGGGGTCCGTCGATCGCAAGGGGGTGGTTGCTGCGTGGGTCATGAAGCGGAATGCGCCGGGCGATAGATCATCGCCGGCAGGCGCGCCAGGATGTTGTCTGCGAGCTTGCCGGGTCGGTCGACGGAGCGGCACCAGCCGTCCTCGAGTTCGGCATAGAGCTGCGCAAAGCGCACGATGTCGGCCACGTCATCGATTGGATCGAGGTTGAAGAAGAGCCAGCTCGCTTTCTCGGGAGCGCGAAAGGCGACCGAGCACGGCCGGTCACAGCCGCCCATGCAGGCAGTACCCGTAACCTCGAACTGCTCGGCAAGGTTCGCTTGATCGATCAAGGCGCGCAGGTTTGCGATCATGGTGCCGCCGGGCCGGCGGTGGCGCTCCGTCCGTTTGCAGCCCTTGCAAACGAGCACTTGGTGCGGCGCGGATTGAACCACGGAATAGGCAGGTGTCGCCACCGGCCTGAAAGTTGCTTTCGCCATCAATGCTCCTGACCAGACTCCCCGCCCGGTTCGGTTTCATTCGTGATGGCAGGTCTCCTGACTTGCGGGTCGTCGCTTCCTCCACCTTCCCAGCGTCCCAACAAGTGGTCGCCAGTGGTCTTTGGAGGTTGCTCTCCGCTCACAGTTGCGGGGGCAGTCACGGTCTCGGCCCCTGATGGGTAGTCCTCACCGTGTTCCCTTTTAACCTGACGTGGCTGAGCCGGCCAGGAACCATCGGCACCAACTTAGCGAGGAGCGCGGTCGAGTCAACTGCCCCCGTTGATTGCCAAACGCTATGGCCTCCAGCCCGGAGGACTGTCAGCGCCGTCACTCCTGAAAAACAGAATGTCGCATCAATTCGGTGATGAAATCGGACACGATCCGCGAGGGGTATCGGTCTGTCGGCATGACCAAGAGCGTGCGGAAGTAGATGGCAGGCCTGAAGGGCCTGATCTTCAGCCCCAGGGCGAGGTAAGGTTCTGCCGTCATGGGGTTGACCATGCCAATACCGAGACCGGCCTGGACCATGGCGCAGATCGTGGTGGAGTAGGGGGTTTCCAGAACGACTTTCGGTTTGATCGCCCGATCCATGAAGATGGCTTCGGCCGCTCGGCGTGTTGTGTCTTCTGGGGAAAGGGCGATGAAGGGTTCTCCGTCGATATCCTCCGGTGCCAGTTCCTCACGGTCTGCGAGACGGTGCCCCTGTGGTAGAGCGATTGCGGCGCGGTAGCGGGCAAATGGCCTGACGTCGACGCCCTCGGTCCCGATCTCGTCGGCGGCAAGCCCGACATCGACCTGGCCGGATGCGACGAGATCCTTGACCGTCGATGACAATTGCGCCTGGAAGGTGATGGCCACGTTGGGATGCTTCGTCTGAAAGCCACGCAAGGCGCGCGGCAGCACGTTGGTGCTGAGCGCCGAAAGGCTTGCGACTTTGATCTCTCCCGATCCGAAGTCGCGAATCCGTGCGGCAGCGCTTTTCAGTTTGGTGAGGCCGGAGAACGAGCCTTCCACCTCCTTGAAGAAGATGTGCGCTTCGGCGGTCGGGAACATCCGGCCGCGCTCCCGACGGAAGAGCGAAAAGCCGATGCCGCGTTCCAGTTCCTGGATGGCTTTGCTGACGGCGGGTTGCGATATCCGCAACACCTCCGCCGCGCGGGACGCCGTCGCGTTGGTCATGACGGCATGAAAGACCTCGATCTGACGGATGTTCAGGGTGAACCTCATAACCCAGGAGAATAACATGGGAGGATATTGATATTGGACGGAATTGATATGCCGATGGTTTAATCCCTGCAACGAAATCGTCCGGGATGAACCATATGAAAGACCTGACCCAATGTGTGATGACGCCTGAGGTCAAAACCGATGGCTACGAGGCACTCGGTGTTGCCACGCACCGCGCATCGACGATCGTTTTCAAGGATGCCGAAGCCTATGCGACGCGCGGGCAGCGCGGCCACGAAGGCTATACCTACGGCCTTTACGGCACGCCGACGACGCGCACGCTGGAAGCGAAGCTGACCGCGCTCGAACAGGGCGTGCGGACCTTTCTCGTTCCGTCCGGGCAGGCCGCGAACGCGGTCGCCATCCTGTCATTGCTGAAAGCCGGCGACAGGATCCTGATTGCGGACACGTCCTATCCACCGGTTCGTGATTTCGCCAATCGGGATCTCGTGCGGTTCGGCGTCGAGGTGGCCTACTACGATCCGACGTCGGTCGAGGACGTCGCGGCCAGGATCGACGATCGAACCAAAATTGTCTGGTGCGAGTCGCCCGGTTCGACGACCATGGAAATCCAGGATCTGCCGGCGATCGCCGAGATTGCGCACCGCCATGGCGCGCTGGTGGGCTGCGACAACACCTGGGCGACACCCCTGAACTACAAGCCGCTGACGCTCGGTGCCGATATCGTCACCGAAGCGCTCACCAAGTATATGTCCGGGCATTCCGACCTGCTGATGGGTTCCATCACGGTCCGCAGCGAGGACATGATCACGCCGATCCGCGCGACGCTCGGCCGGTTCGGCATCGGTGTGTCGCCCGATGACGCAACGCTTGTCTTGCGCGGAATGGAAACGCTGGGTGTCAGGATCCAGCATGCTGCCAACGGTGCGGCAAAGCTGATCGCGTGGATCGAGCGCCACCCTTTGGTGAAGCGCGTGCTCTTTCCGTCGCTGCCGGGGTCGCCGGGGCACGACCTCTGGAAGCGGGATTTCCTCGGCGTCAGCGGTGTCTTCAGTGTCGTGCTGGAACCGGAAGCGGTTCCGCATGCGGCGGCGGCCCTCGATGTCCTGCGGACCATCGCGATCGGCGCATCCTGGGGCGGCACCCGCAGCCTGATCGCGCCCATGCCGGTCCGCCAGAACCGCAGCGCCTCGGCCTGGGCTGGAGACGATCTGGTCCTGCGGATCAGCGTCGGCCTGGAAGATCCCGCCGATCTTCAGGCGGATATCGAGGCCCTATTCGCCGACATCACGTCCCGCGCCAGCGCAAGCAAGGCTGCATGCGCGAGCTAGGGCATTTCCAGCCGGAACGGCAGTGCGTCGACGCCGGATAACGCGCTTGAAACAACGGACTGAAGCACGTTGACGTTGCAACATCATAAAAAGGGGAATGACATGCTTTCGAAAATTCTGGGCCTTGGCCTTGCGGCTACAACGGTGCTTTGCGCCGGATTTTCTCCGGTACTCGCGGGACCGACGCTGGATGCGGTCAAGGCGCGCGGCTTTCTGAAATGCGCTTCCAGTCAAGGAACGGTCGGCTTTGGTGCTCCCGACGACAAGGGCTATTGGCGGGGTCTCGATGTGGAGACCTGCCGGGCAGTGGCTGTCGCGATCTTCAATGACAAGGACAAGGTCGAGTTCGTTCCGTTGAGCGGCCAGCAGCGCGTCCCCGCGCTTCAGACCGGCGAGATCGACATCCTGCCGCGGACCTTCACCTGGACATTGCGACGCGATGCGAACGGCCTCAACTTCACGACGCCCAACTACTATGAATTCACCGGCTTCATGATGCCCAAAGCGCTCGGCGTCACGAAGGTTGAGGAGATGAAGGGTGCGTCGGTCTGCGTCCAGACCGGCTCTACCACCGAGGTGGTGGCGAACGATGTTTCCAACGAACACGATCTCGGCCTCAAACCCGTCGTGTTCGAGAACAGTTCTGCCCTCAGCCAGGCGTTCTTCTCGGGTCGCTGCGATGCGCTGATCACCGACGCTGCCGCTTTGGCGTCGATCCGCGCGACCAAGGCGGAGAGCGCCGACGACTATGTGATCTTTCCCGCCACGCGCTTCATGGATGCCCTGACGCCGGCTGTCCGTCATGGGGACGATCAGTGGCTCGATATCGTCAACTGGTCGATCCAGGCCCTGACCGCCGGCGAGCAACTCGGCATCACCCAGGCGAATGTCACAGAGATGGAAAAATCCGAAGATCCGCGGGTCAAGCGGTTCCTCGGCCGCGAACCCGGTAATGGCTCGGCGCTCGGTCTCGATGAAAAGTTCGCGGCGAACATCATCGCGCAACTCGGCAATTACGGCGAGATGTTCGACCGCAATCTTGGCAAGGACAGCCCGCTAAAACTCGACCGCGGCGCCAACCGCCTGTTCTCCGATGGCGGTCTGATGTTCCCGCTGGCCTTTCAGTAACAACCGGGAGGCCGGCATGCTTTCAACACTCTGGGACAATCGCCGCGTCAGGAACACCGCGCTTCAGGCCCTGCTGTTTGCGGGTTTCGCCGGCCTCCTCTACTGGTTGTGGTCAAACACAGCGGGCAATCTGGCCGCCCGCGGCATCCGCGTCGGTTTTGGCTACCTTGATAACCAAGCCAATTTTCCGATCTCGGAAAGCGTTCTACCCTACAATCCCTCCGATACGTTCGGCTGGGCCTATGTCGTCGGCGTGAGCAACACGGCGACCATTGCTCTCATCGCCATCATCGTCTCCACTCTTGTGGGCCTGCTGATCGCACTGGTGAGGCTCTCGCACAATCCGCTGGCATCAGGCATGGCGTCGGTCTTCGTTGGCGGCGTGCGGAACATGCCGCTCATCGTGCAACTGCTCTTCTGGTACGCGCTGGCAACGGCATTGCTTCCTGCCCCGCGGCTGGCGTTCAATCCCCTTCCCGGTGTCTATCTCTCGTTGCGCGGACTTTATCTTCCCGCCCTGTCGCTCGGTGATGGAAGTGGTGTGTTTGTTGCCAGCGCCGCCGCCCTTCTCACGGGGCTCGTCCTCTGCCGTCGCCGCCTGCCGCCCGCCGTCCTGGCGCCGGTGAGCTGGGGGGCACTTGCCGCCGTCACGGCCGCGGCAATCATCCTGCTCAAGCCGAGCGTCAGCGTGCCACGGCTCGAAGGCTTCAATTTTGTCGGCGGGCTGCGGCTTTCGCCGGAATTCGCCGCCCTGATGCTTGGCCTCGTCCTCTACACCTCCGTCTTCATCAGCGAGGTCATTCGCGGCGGCATAGAGGCGGTGTCGCGCGGGCAATGGGAAGCGGGAAGGGCGCTCGGTCTTTCCGAGCGCCAGACCATGTTCCGCATCATTATTCCGCAGGCTCTGCGCATCATCGTCCCGCCGATGACGTCGCAATACCTCTCGACGGTGAAGAATACGACGCTGGCGCTGGCCGTCGGCTATCCCGAACTCGGTCTCGTCGTCGGAACGGTCATCAATCAGACCGGTCAGGCGATCGAAAGCATCTCCATCCTGCTGGCGGTCTTCCTGACGATCAGCGCCGCGGTGTCGATGTTCATGAACTGGTACAACGCTCATGTGACGCTGGTGACCCGATGACGACTCTTGCCATGAACAATGCTTATGTGACGCCCGAAATCCGGGGAGCGCAGAAGGCGCCGCCGCTCAAACGGCCGTCGGTTCTGAAGATGCTGTTCGGCGATCTCTTGAGCGCCGGGCTTACGACCGGTGCCGTTCTGGTGATCCTGTCGCTGCTGCCAGCCCTCAGGTGGGGCGCAGTCGACGCGACCTGGGCGGCGGATCCGGAATCCTGCCGTACGGGCGGGGCGTGCTGGGCCTTCATCGGCGCAAAACTGCGGTTCATCCTGTTCGGTCTCTACCCGCCGGAGGACCAATGGCGCCCGATGATCGTGATGGGACTGATCCTCGCCATGGTTCTCGCCTCGCTGTCGCCGTCGCTTTGGGGGCGCAAGCTGATGGCCGCCTGGATTTTGGCCGTCGCCGCCATGCTGGCGCTGATGTGGGGCGGTTTTTCCGGGCTTGATTTCATCCCCACATCGCAGTGGGGCGGCCTGCCGGTAACGCTGCTATTGGCGCTCTTGTCGCTCAGCCTCGGCTTTCCCTTCGCGATCTTCCTGGCGCTCGGGCGCCGATCCGCGCTGCCGGTGCCGCGCCTCCTCTCCGTCGGATTGATCGAGACGGTCCGCGGCCTTCCGCTCGTCGGGCTGCTCTTCGTCGCATCCATCCTGTTGCCCCTTCTCCTTCCGCCGAGCTGGACGATCGACAAGCTGGGCAGGACGCTTGCTGCGCTCACCGTGTTCGCGGCCGCCTATCTCGCCGAAGTCATCCGTGGTGGCCTTCAAGCTATTCCGAAAGGGCAGGTCGAGGCCGCAAAGGCGCTCGGCATTCCGCATTGGAAGGCCGTCCAGCATATCGTGCTGCCGCAGGCGATCCAGAAAGTCATCCCGCCGTTGACCAACACGGCGATCGTCATGGTCAAGAACACCAGCCTGGTCATGATCGTCGGTGTCTTCGACATGCTGAGCGCCGGCCGGTCTGCCGCCATGGACCCGATCTGGCCGGCACCCTATGCCGAAGCCTACCTGTTCGTCGGCCTGATCTATTTCGCGATCTGCGTCGGCATTTCCTATTACGCGCGTTGGCTCGAGCTGCGCGTCAAGGCAAAGGATTACCGTTGATGTCGTTTTCCGAAACCGCCGGGAACGGCGACACCGCAATCACCATTCGAAACCTCGACAAGTGGTATGGCGCTTTCCATGTCCTGCGTGACGTCAGCCTTTCGGTGAAGTCGGGCGAGCGCATCGTCATCTGCGGCCCTTCAGGTTCCGGGAAATCGACCCTCATCCGCTGTGTCAACCGTCTCGAGGAGCACCAGAGCGGTGATATCGTCGTCAACGGTTTGACGCTGAACGACAGCCTGAAGAACATCGACGCCATACGCCGGGATGTCGGCATGGTCTTTCAGCATTTCAATCTGTTCCCGCATCTCTCGGTGCTGGAGAACTGCGCGCTTCCGCAGATTCTTTCGTGGGGAACGCCGCGCAAGCTGGCGGAGGAACGCGGCATGGAATTCCTCGAGCGCGTGCGCATTCCCGAGCAGGCCGGAAAATTTCCGGGCCAGTTGTCCGGTGGTCAGCAACAGCGCGTAGCGATCGCCCGGGCGCTTTGCATGAAGCCGAAGATCATGCTGTTCGACGAGCCGACATCGGCATTGGATCCGGAAATGGTGAAAGAGGTGCTCGACACCATGGTCCTGCTGGCGGAGGCGGGGATGACGATGATCGTCGTGACCCACGAGATGGGTTTTGCACGCCGCGTTGCCGACCGCGTCGTTTTCATGGATCAGGGCGCGATCGTCGAAAGCAATGTGCCGGACAAGTTTTTCGATGCGCCGAGCAACGAGCGCACCATGAATTTTCTCCGCCAGATTGTTCATTGACACCGACAGCTTGGCTGCTGCACGACGCGACGTCGCCTGAGTTCCTCTCCGGATCGAGCGAAGGAGAATTTCCGGTAGACAGATTGCTTGACATGAAAACTACGGGGTCAGAGGCTCGCTTCCGGTTAAGAGCTTAAACTGCTCCATTAGGAAATCGGGGCGGGCGCCATAGCTGTCGGCAATGGAAGCAAGGCCGGCGTCCGCCGTATCCGCAAGGATGCCGGTCCTCACAAGGCAGGATGATAGGCCGGCGCCGGCAGCGCCGGCAATGTCGTGCTCGAGACTGTCGCCGATGCAGATGATTTGCCTCGCCGGCAAACCTCTCAGAAGCGCCTGCGCATGCCGGTAGATCGCCGGATGGGGCTTGCCGAACCAGCGGACAGGGCCGCCGAGGTCTTCGTAGGCAAGCGCGATGCTGCCCGCCCCCGGCGCGACACCGCCGCCCTTCGCCAGCTTGTGACGATCAGGGTTGGTGCAATAGCACGGCACGCCGCGCCGTGCGGCTGGTTCGAGACGCGTGCGGTAACCCTCAAGCGGGATGCGCTCGGCCTCGCTGCCGGAAATGATCACGACATCGGCCAGCGCCGCGTCCTCGACAGTCTCGAAACCCAGCCGATCGGCAAGATTGCGGTCACCGCCGCTGGAAATGGTCAGGCAGCGCGTGCGACCGGTGCGGCCCGCGGTTTCCGCGGCGAGGATGTCGTGGGCGACATCGCCGGAAGTCAGGAAGCGGTCGAAGCCCGCGCGGTCGAAGCCGAGCCTGATCAGCCGCTCGGCGTTGTAGTCGCCGCTGCGGCCGGAATTGGAAAGGATGATGATCGTCTTTCCAAGTGCCTTCAGGTGGAGCAGCGCCTCGTTGGCGCCGGGATAGGCTTGGTCGTCATCCCTGAGCACGCCGAACTGGTCGATGAGAAAGCCATCGTAGCGCTCTGCCAGCGCGGCAAGGGTCGTGTAGGGCGCGATACTCATGACCAGCGGGCCTTTCCGGCAAGAACCAGCGAGGCCGTGCCGACGGCCGCCTCCGCCGAGCGCGATGGAAGGAACGGAACGCCGAGGGCCTTTTCACGCATGCGCGTCCAGGCCGGATTGACGGCGCCGCCGCCCACCGTGCGAACGGATCGAACGGGGGGGGCGCCCAGATCGGCGAGACGGTCGTAACCCGATTGCTCGATGGCCGTCATGCCTTCGAGAAGCGCTTGGAAGAAGACAAGATCGTCTGCTGGACGTGGCTCCAATCGCGGCGGATGGGCGGGGTCGTTTGTCGGGAAACGTTCGCCGGGCCTGAGAAGCGGATAGTAGGACAGGCCCGTCGGCTCGTCCGGCCGAAGCAGCGGCGTCATCGCCTTCAACCGCGCGCCATCGAAGAAATGACGGATGACCGCGCCGCCGGAATTGGAGGCGCCGCCAGCAAGCCAGAAATCGAGGATGCGGTGGGAATAGATGCCGGCGTCGGCCGCGTCGATCGGCCGGGCCGAAGCAAGCTTGACGACGAGCGTCGAGCCGAGCGCCGTGACGCCGTCGCCCACGGCCGAGGCCCCCGTTGCCAAAAAGGACGCGCAGCCGTCGGTCGTGCCGACATGGTAGCGGCAACCGGACGGCAGGCCGAGCGCCCGCCCGGCGACACCGACATCCGACACCGGTGCCCCGGCGCGCCGGACGGCCGGCAGAAGGGCGATGTCCATGCCGCAAGCCTCCAGCCAGTCGGGCCAGGTCTCCGTGGCAAGGTCGTAGCCGGTCTTCAGCGCGTTGTTCTCATCGCTCGCCTGCTCGGCGAGACCGAGCTGCATGAGGATCCAGTCGGCCTGATGCAGGACGGCCCGCACGCCGGGCTGACGCGAAAGATGGATGGCGCGCGCCAGCGCCGACGTCGCCCCGCGCGCCGGGCTGTCTGGCGGTGCCTGCCGCGCGACACGCTCGACGACAGCCCTGTCGGGACAGGGGTCGTTGTACATCAGGACATCGCCGACCGGCGCCCCCGTCCCATCGACGGCGAGCACCGTGCCGGACGTGCCGTCGACCGCAATGCCCTCGACCGCGTCGAAGGAAAGGCGCGAGGACAATTCTGCCAGGCACGCCTCCACGCCGCGCCGCCAGACGGCCGGCGACCGCGCCGCCACCGCATCCGGAAAGGGAAACGCGGCCATGTCGAGCGGCGCGCCATCCGCGGCGAGCGCTGCGGCGCGCACGCCCGACGTGCCGAGGTCGATGCCGAGCGCGATGGCGTTGCGTGCCGGGCCGCTCATGCCTGGCGGCTCGCCTTGCGGTCGAGCGCCTGCCGATATTGCTCGGCCTCCCAATGGGTCAGTTCGTGCTCCTGTGCCGGATCGAGATAGGAGACCGCAGCGCCTTCCGGAATGCGGGAAACCACTTCGGCAAGGCAGCGCGCCATGACGCGGCCGCCGTCGGTCAGCTCATCGGCCAGCAGCACGCCCTGTCCCGGCGCCAGCAGCATCTTGGGAACCGGGAGGTCCCGTGAACGGCGTTCCGCCGCATAGGCTCCAGCCGTCTGGCCATTCGCCAGCACGCCGATTTCCGTACCGAGGAAAATGACGTGGTCGGGATAGAGTGAGCCGCGGGTCGCGATAGCGAAGCTTATCGGGCTGAGTGCGGTCTTGTGGCTACCGGCATCCTGCGCAGGATGGAACCCGGCCCCTTGCGCCAGCACCCGCAATCCCAGGGGGTCGGCCGTCGCTACCGGGCGCTCTTCCGCCGTCAATGCTGCCGTCACCCGGATGATGCGTTCGCGCACCTCATCCGCCGTTTCCCCCGTGACGATGACGCCGTGATTGAACAGCACCAGCACATCCGGCCGGCTTGCGGCGACACGGTCGATTTCGCGGGCAAGCGGCGTGCCGGGGCGGCGGTAGGGGATGGTCGCCCATGTCAGGTCCGGCATCAGCGCCATCCGTTCTGCAATCACCGCTTCGCGATCCTTCAGCACGGAAAGGGCGATGGCATTCACACAATGATAGTGCGCGACGACGGCCTGCGGCAGGACGGCGTGAAAACTCGTCTCGATCGACGGCCGCAGACCCGAGGCATTCAGGTCCGCAACGACGAAATCCGTGGCTTTTTCGGCGCGCGGATCGCCCGCCTTCAGCGCTTCCACCAGCGGAGCGACCTCCACCGGCACCATGATGTCGCGCTCACCGGCATGCGCGAGCCAGGTGCCCGATGCCTTCACCCACATGACGCCATCGCGCTTGAAGGAGGTGTTGCCACCGGCTCCTTGCGTTTTCAGGATGTCGCTGCCGATCGCCTTCGAAAGCGCGAGAAATGCGTCGAAGGCGGCAACGTCGCCCGCCGGAATACCTGAAGCCATGCCGGCCTCCTCCTCTCACCAGCTCGCGCCTGCCCACGGATTTCCGATGTGAGCAAACTTTTCCCGCAATCGTATTTATCTGATCGAAAATCGTCAACTGTGAAGATTCTTCGTCACATGCCTTGCCACGAGCCATGCTGTGTGATTATCTTTCCTCATCGACGAGGGAGACGTCGGGAGGATCCGTCTTGAACGACACCGAGCGCCACAAGGCCATCATCGATCTGCTGCGCGAGACGCCGTTTGCGTCCGTGCGCGATCTGCAGGAACGCCTCGGCGCCTCTCCCGCCACCATTCGCCGCGATATCGACAAGCTGCATGAACTCGGCCGCGCCCGGAAAGTCTACGGCGGCATTTCCGCCGGCGAGATCGGCGACAGCGCGCGCCTTTCCGCCCGCCCCTATGACGAGAACCGCGACATCGCGGTCGAGGCCAAGCGGGCGATTGCCGCCAAAGCCGCCGATCTGGTGCGCGACGGGGACGCCATCATCGTGCATGCCGGCTCGACCTGCTACCAGCTCGGCACGCTGCTGGCGCGGCGCAATGTGCGGCTGTGGACCAATTCCATGCCGCTTGCCGCCCATCTCGGCGAGCACGGCACCTGCCAGCTGTCGCTGGCCGGCGGCGAACTCTACCGCGAACCCGGCATCATCCACGATCCGGCCGCCGGATCGCCGGGCTTCTTCGCCTCGCGCTTCTTTTTGGGCACCCAGGGCATCAGCAGCAAGGGGCTGCTCGAATCCCATCCGCTGCTCGTCAAGGTCATCGGAGAACTCGCGGCCTGCGCCGACGAGATCGTGCTTCTTGCCGACAGCCGGAAATTTTCCATCCAGCCGCGCAATGTCGCCCTGCCGCTTTCGCGCATCGGCACCATCATCACGGATGACGGCCTGACCGATGCCGCCGCCAAGATGCTGGAGGATGCCGGCGTCAACATCACGATCGCGACCGTGGGAGGGGAAAATTGAGCCAGTCCCCCATCGCCGTCTTCGATCTCGGCAAGACCAATTCGAAACTCTTCGTGCTTTCGGCTGACGGCAAGGTCATCGACGAGGCGCGCACCCGCCCCGTCTGGAAGAAGGCGGGCGATCTGACCGTTCTCGACGATACGGCGCTCTTTGCGTGGATGAAGGGCGAGCTCGCCCGCGTGGTATCGACACACGGCGTCGACCGCACCACCTTCTCCGGCCATGGCTGCACCTTCGCGCTTGTCGCCGGCGATGCCCTCGTTCATCCCGTTCTCGATTACGAGCAGGAGCCCCCGGCGGACATTGCCGGCCGCATCGATGCGCGCGCGCCGGATTTCGGCGAGACCTTCTCGCCACCCTTGCCGCTCGGCTTCAACTACGGCCGGCACCTTCTCTGGCTGGACGAGCGCGATCCCGTGCTTGTCGAAAAGGCCGACGCCATTCTCGCCTATCCGCAGTTCTGGAGCTGGAAGTTCTCGGGCCGCTCGGTATCCGAGGTCTCCTATCTCGGCTGCCATTCCCATCTGTGGGCGCCGCTCGCCGACGATTTCAGCAGCCTGGTCGATGCGATGGGCTGGCGCGGCAAGATGCCCGAGTTTGCGCGGGCGGGAAGCCCGATCGGCACGCACCGCGTATCGCTCGACGACGGGCGCCGTGTGGAGGTTGCGGTCCACAACGGCGTGCACGACAGCAATGCGGCGCTCTATTTTTACCGCTCGCTGGGTTTTTCCGATTTCACGCTGGTCTCGACCGGCACCTGGGTGATCGTGTTCAATCCGGCAAGCCCGCTCGAAAGGCTCGATTCCGCGCGCGACATGCTGGCCAATGTCACGGTCGATCACCAGCCGGTCGCGACCATCCGCTTCATGGGCGGACGGGAATATGATGTGGCGAGCGGCGGCTGGACCAGGCCGGTTTCGGAAGAGGCCGTCGCCGCGGTGATCGCCAAGCGCGCCCTCGCCTTGCCCTCCTTTGCCGCAGGCGGGCCGATGCAGGGCCATGCCGGGCGGTTCTGCGGCCCCGGTGTCGACGGCGAGGAACGCGCCGCCGTCGCCCTGCTCTATGTCGCGCTCATGACCGATCTGTCGCTCGACCTCATCGGCTCGCAAAACACCATCGTCATCGATGGCGGGCTGGTGAAGACCGGGCTTTATGCCGCCATCCTCGCCGCGCTCCGCCCCGGCCAGACGGTCCACACCAGCGCCAATCCCGAAGGCAGCGCCTTTGGTGCCGCAGCCCTCGTCTTCGATGCGATCGGCAGCAATCCCTTCATCAACGACTGCACGGTGGCGGAACCGGCAACCCTTGCGGGCCTCGACGCCTACCGGCAGGCCTGGCGCGGTCAGGTAGATGCGATGGCGGACGGCGAGATCAGGGAGAAGCGCGCATGACCGGACAAGCCGCCGTTCCCCTCCTTGAAATGCGCGACATCAGCAAGACCTTCGGTGCCTCGAAGGCGCTGTCGCATGTCAGCCTCACGGTGCATGCCGGCGAGGTGCATGCGCTGATGGGCGAGAACGGCGCCGGCAAGTCGACGCTGATGAAAATCCTTTCGGGCGCCTATACCGCCGATCCCGGTGGCTCCGTGCTGATCGACGGCGAGCCGGTGACGCTCGGCGATCCCTTGAAGGCCAAGGCCTATGGCATTGCCGTCATCTACCAGGAGCTTTCGCTCGCGCCGAACCTCACGGTGGCGCAGAACATGTTCCTCGGCAACGAGCCGTCGCGTTTCGGCCTTGCCGACCGCGCCGAGATGCGCCGTCGGGCCGAGCCGATCCTCAAGCAGCTCGGCATCGGTTTCGACGCCGCCCGGCGGGTCGCCGAACTCTCGCTCGGCGAGCGGCAAATGGTGGAGATCGCGCGTGCGCTGACCACCAATGCGCGCATCATCGTCATGGACGAGCCGACGACATCGCTCACCACGCGCGAGACCGACCGCCTGTTCGACGTCATCGCCCGCCTCAGGGCCGACGGTATCGCCATCATCTATATCAGCCACCGCATGGAGGAGATCTACCAGCTCTCCGACCGCGTCAGCGTGCTGCGCGACGGCGCCTATGTCGGCACGCTCGACCGCGACGGCCTGTCGGCCGGCAAGCTGGTCTCGATGATGGTCGGCCGCGATCTCTCGTCCTTCTACAAGAAGGAACACCGGCAGGCGGAAGGCACGCGTGCGGCCGTGCTGTCCGTCAGCGATATCGGCGACGGCCGGCGCGTGCATGACTGCTCGTTTGACGTGCGCGCAGGAGAAGTCCTCGGCATCGCCGGCCTCGTCGGCTCGGGCCGCACGGAGCTTGCCCGCCTCGTCTACGGTGCCGACCGGCGCACGACGGGGGACATAATCCTGAACGGCAAGACGCTCGCGATTGCCTCGCCGCGGGACGCGCTCGATGCCGGCATCGCCTACCTCACCGAGGACCGCAAGGCGCTCGGTCTCTTCCTCGACATGTCGATCAGCGACAACATCAATATCGGCGTCATCGCCGAAGACGCCAAGGCCGGCGGTGCGCTGAACTTCGCGCGGGCGAAGGAGAGGGCACTCGGCGCCGTCAAAGCGCTGTCGATCCGCACGGCCGGTACACAGATCAATGTCGGCGCGCTTTCGGGCGGCAACCAGCAGAAGGCGCTTCTGGCCCGTCTGCTGGAGACGAAACCGAAAGCGCTCATCCTCGACGAGCCGACGCGCGGCGTCGATGTCGGCGCGAAATCCGAAATCTACCGTATCATCGACGACCTCGCCCAGAACGGCATCGCCATCGTCGTCATCTCCAGCGACCTGCCGGAAATCCTCGGCATTGCCGATCGCGTGCTGGTCATGCGCGAGGGGCGCATTGCCGGCGAAGTGAACCAGCCGATCGACCAGGAAGCCGTGATGGCGCTGGCAACCGGCACGGCCGACGCCGCGGCCTGACGAAACAGAAGAAACGGGACGGAACCATGGCTGCAAGCGAAACCGAACAGGCCCGAATGGACAAGCTGAAGCTGCGCTCGACGCTGACGGCGCTCGGCATGCTGCCCGTGCTCGTGCTGCTCGCCATCGGCTTTCACGTGCTTTCCGGCCGTTTCCTGTCGGTCAACAACCTGTCGATCGTCATGCAGCAGGCCTCGATCAACACGGTGCTCGCCGCCGGCATGACCTTCGTCATCCTGACCGGCGGCATCGACCTGTCGGTCGGCTCGATCCTCGCCGCCTCGGCCATGATCGCGGTGATCGTCTCGCTGGTCCCGGATCTCGGCATGCTCGGCGTTCCCGCCGCCATTCTTGCCGGCCTTGCCTGCGGCTTCCTCAACGGCGCGATCATCGCCTGGCTGAAGCTGCCGCCCTTCATCGTGACCCTCGGCTCGCTCACCGCGATCCGCGGCGTGGCGCGCCTGCTCGGCAACGACACCACCGTCTTCAACGCGGACCTGCCCTTCGACTTCATCGGCAACGGCACGCTCTTCGGCATACCGTGGCTCGCCATCATCGCGATCGGGACGATCGTCCTCTCCTGGTTCATCCTCAAGCGCACCGTGCTCGGCACCTGGATCTATGCCGTCGGCGGTAATTCCGAGGCCGCGCGCCTTACCGGCATCAAGGTGCCGCTGGTGCTGCTCTTCGTCTATTCGATGTCGGGTCTGCTTTCCGGTGTCGGCGGCGCCATGTCGGCCGCCCGCCTCTATGCGGCGAACGGCCTGCAGCTCGGCCAGGCCTACGAGCTCGACGCCATCGCGGCGGTCATCCTCGGCGGCACCTCGTTCGTCGGCGGCGTCGGCTCCATCTGGGGCACGCTGATCGGCGCGCTCATCATCGCCGTGCTCTCCAACGGCCTCATCCTCGTGGGGGTCTCGGACATCTGGCAGTACATCATCAAGGGCCTCGTCATCATCGTCGCCGTCGGCCTCGATCGGTACAGGCTGAAAGGGCTTAGCCGGACATGAGGCCCGGCTGAACGAACCGGTCGTCACCGGAGACAACGGCGCAAAACGCGTCACCAAAGGAGGAAAACATGCGTCTTATCTCGAAGCTCTTCGTCGGCACCGCACTCGCCGCCGCACTCGCCATGCCTGCCGCCGCCAAGGACCTCAACAAGATCGGCATCTCGGTCGGCCTGCTCGGCAATCCGTTCTTCGTCGCCACCATCAAGGGCATCGAGGACCGCGCCAAGGAAATCAACCCGAATGTCGAGGTCATCTCCGTCTCGGCAGACTATGACCTGAACAAGCAGGTCTCGCAGGTCGACAGCTTCATCGCAGCCGGCGTCGACATCATCATGCTGAACGCCGTCGATGCCAAGGCCATCGCACCCGCCGTGAAGAAGGCGCAGGCCGCCGGTGTCGTGGTCGCCGCCTTCGACGTTTCCGCGCCCGGCGCCGATGTCACCGTCATGACCAACAACGTCAAGGCCGGTGAAGAGGCCTGCAATTACATTGCCGAGAAGCTCGGCAACAAGGGTGACGTCGTCATCATCAACGGCCCGGCCTCCTCTTCGATCCTCGAGCGCGTGCAGGGCTGCAAGGACGCTCTCGGCAAGCATGCCGACATCAAGATCCTCTCGGACGACCAGAACGGCCAGGGCTCGCGCGATGGCGGCCTCGCCGTGATGCAGGGCCTGCTTACCCGCTTCGACAAGATCGACGCGGTCTTCGCGATCAACGATCCGACCGCGATCGGCGCGGAACTTGCGGCCAAGCAGCTGAATCGCAGCGAGTTCTTCTTCACGGCCGTCGATGGTGCGCCCGATATCGAGAAGTCGCTTGCCAGCGGCAATTCCATGATCAAGGCCTCGGCCTCGCAGGATCCCTATGTCATGGCCGGGCAGGCCTTGCAGCTCGGTGTCGAAGTGCTGAAGGGCAACAAGCCGGCGGAGCCCGTCGTGCTGCTCGATCCGCAACTCATCACGGCTGAGAACGTCAAGGACTACAAGGGCTGGACCGCAGCCCGCTAAACGCTCCTCCCAGACGGCCGGGCGCACCCGCGCAAGCGGCGTGCCCGGCCGATCGCAATTCCCCTCCTTTCAGAAAGCGGCCGGCTATGTCGAAAATCGGTGTCCATTCCTTCGTCTGGAGCGCGGGCTCGTCCAGGGGCGAACTTGAGAAAGCACTCGAGAACACCCACAAGCTCGGCTACAAGCTCATCGAATTCTCCTATCTCGACCCGAAGCAGGTCGATGTGCAATGGCTGTCCGGGCGCCTTGGCGAACTCGGCCTCGACGTCGCGATCAGCATGGGCCTGCCGCCGGAGGGGGACATTTCCAGCCAGGACGCCTCGATCGTGGCGAACGGCGTCGATATTCTCGACCGCGCCGTGGCGCTGGTGCGCGATCTCGGCGGCACGAAACTGGCCGGCATCCTCAGTTCCGCCCACGGCAAGCAGGAACACAGCCTGACGCGCAAGAGCTGGGACACCAGCGTCGCCACGCTGTCGAAGGTGGCTGACCGGGCGAAGGCGGCCGGCGTCACGCTCAATCTCGAGGTCGTCAACCGCTTCGAGAGCAACATGCTGAACACCGCGGCCCAGGGCCTGGCCTATATCCGTGACACCGGCGCTTCCAACGTGCTCCTGCATCTCGACACGTTCCACATGAACATCGAGGAGGCCGATGTCGGCCTCGCCATCCGCCATGCGGCCGACAAGATCGGCTATGTCCATATCGGCGAAAGTCATCGCGGCTATCTCGGAACCGGCACGATCGATTTTGCCGCGATCTTCGATGCGCTGGTTGCTATCGGCTGGGACGACTACGTCACCTTCGAATCCTTCTCGTCGACGATCGTCGACAAGGACCTGTCGTTGAAGACGGCGATCTGGCGTAACCTCTGGGACGACAATATCGCACTCGCCGGCCACGCGAACCGGTTCATCGAATTGGGTCTGGAGACGGCTCGTCGCAAGAGCGAACTCGTGCGCCAAGCTCACCTTCCTGTCTAAATTGTTTTACCGCATTATCCACCGCCACGAATCTGGCTCAGCGTGCGCGTCGGCGTCAGCGCTTCGGGATGGATGCGAAGCTCGATCAATGCCGGTTTGCCGCTCGCCCTGCAGCGCTCGAAGGCGGCCTGGAATTCATGCGTCTCGGTCACGGTCTCGCCATGGCCGCCATAGGCGGCAGCGAGCGCCGCGAAGTCCGGATTGACGAGATCGGTGCCGCTGACGCGGCCGGGATATTCCCGTTCCTGATGCATGCGGATCGTGCCGTACATGCCGTTGTTCACGACGATGACGATGATCGACAGGTTGTACTGCACCGCGGTCGCGAATTCCTGTCCGTTCATCAGGAAGCAGCCGTCGCCGGCAAAGGCAACGACCGTCTTCTGCGGAAACATCGCCTTGGCGGCGACGGCGGCGGGGGTGCCGTAACCCATCGAGCCGGATGCGGGCGCGGCCTGGGTGAGGAAGCGGCGGAAACGATGGTATCGGTGGACCCAGACGGAGTAGTTGCCCGCGCCGTTCGTGATGATGGCGTCTTCCGGCAGCGCCGACTGGAGCCAGGTCATGATCGGTCCCATATGGAGCGCCCCCGGGCCTGTCTCGGGCGGGGTGGACCAGTCGAGATAGTCGCGATGCGCCGCCCCGACCGCGGCCGAACGGTCCGGATCAGCAGCCGGCTTGCGTCGGGCGAAGGCCGTCGCGAAGGCGGCGGGCGTCGCATGGATCGCAAGCGCAGGCTGGTAGACGCGGCCGAGTTCGCCGGCATCGGCATGGACATGAACGAGGCGCTGGTCGGGGAAGGGGCTCTTGAGCAGCGTGTAGTCGGAGGATGGCATTTCGCCGAGCCGCCCGCCGACAAGCAGCACGAGGTCCGCCGCGCGGATGCGGGCGGAAAGCTTCGGATTCTGGCCGATCCCGGCATCGCCCGCATAGTTCGGGTGGAGATGGTCGAAGAGCATCTGGCGGCGGAAGGAGCACGCGACGGGAAGCTGCCAGGCCTCGGCGATGGCATGCGCCGCGCGGGCGGCGTCTTCGGTCCAGCGCGTGCCGCCGAGGACCATGACCGGCGCTCTCGCCTCCGACAGCATCGTCTCGAGCCTGTCGAGGGCAGCCTCGTCCGGGCCCGTCTCCACCGTGACGGCCGGGCGGAGCGGGATTGCGGGGACCTTGTCCCTCAGCATGTCCTCCGGAAGCGCCACCACGACGGGGCCGGGTCGTCCGGAAAGCGCCACGGAAAAGGCACGGGTGACGAGTTCGGGGATGCGGGCGGCGTCGTCGATCTCCACCGTCCACTTGGTCAGGGAGCCGAAGACGGCGCGGAAATCGAGTTCCTGGAAACCCTCGCGCTCCCTGTTCTTTCGTGCCACCTGGCCGACGAAGAGGATGAGCGGGATCGAATCCTGCATCGCGACATGCAGGCCGGGGGCGGCATTGGTCGCGCCCGGCCCCCGCGTAACGAAGCAGATGCCGGGCCGGCCGGTCAGCCGTCCCTCGCAATCCGCCATCATTGCGGCACCTCCCTCCTGCCGGCAGACGATGGTGCGGATAGACGAATCGTGGAGCGCGTCGAGCACGGCGAGATAGCTTTCGCCCGGCACGCAATAGAGCCGCTCGACGCCGTTCGCCTCCAGCACGTCGATGATCAGTTCGCCGCCGGTGCGAAGCACTGTGGTGGCCTGTTGCAGGTTCATGGATAGGCCCCTTCCCGATGATGGCCGAGCGTGGCGAGCGCGGCCTTGAACATGCCGTCACCGAGGAGGAGTTCGCTTTCGGCGAGCGAGCGGATGTCGATCGTGACATTGAAGGCGGTCGTGTGCCCGTCCGCGTGACGGGCGGTGACCGCGGCCAACTCCCCGCGGCGGATCGCGGCCTGGAGGCCGGTGAGGTCGAGGGTTTCGTCGCCATCGAGGCCGAGCGTGTCGGGATCCTCGCCGTCGGCGAAGAGAAGCGGCATGATGCCGAGCCCGATGAGGTTGGAGCGGTGGATGCGCTCGAAGGAGCGGGCGATGACGGCACGAACGCCCAGCAGCGCGGGGCCCTTGGCGGCCCAATCGCGGCTGGAGCCGACGCCGAAGTCGCTGCCGGCCAGCACGACGAGAGGCGTTCCGCGACTACGGTAGGTCTCGCTCGCCTCGTGGATGGAGACGATCTCGTCTTCCGGATGAAGGCGCGTCCAGCCGCCTTCCCGTTCGGCCACCATCCGGTTCTGGATGCGCACATTGGCATAGGTGGCGCGGGCCATGACCTCGGAATTGCCGCGGCGGCCGACATAGGTGTTGAAGTCCGGCCGCTCTATGCCGAGGCCCTTCAGGTAGATGCCGGCGGGGCTTTCGGGCAGGATCTCGCCGCCCGGCGAGACATGGTCGGTGGTAAGCCCGTCGCCGAACAGGGCGAGCACGCGCGCGCCGACGATCTCGTCCATGCCGCCGAGACGCTCCGGCATGCGATCGAAGAAGGGAGGCTCCAGGATGTAGCTCGACGTCGGATCCCAGGGGTAGAGCGCCGTCTCCGGCGCCTTGAGGCGCTTCCAGCTCTCTTCCGCTGCGGCAGCCCCAACCAGGAAGGCGGAGGGGGTGACGTGCTTTTTCACCAGGGCATCGACCGCATCGTCGGAGGGCCAGAGGTCGCGGAGATAGACGTCCTTGCCGTCCGCACCCTTCGCAATCGGGTCCTTGTCGATATCGATATCGAGCGTTCCGGCAAGACCGTAGGCCACGACGAGACCCGGCGAGCAGAGATAGCTGGCATCGAGCATGGGATGGATGCGGCCGTCGAAGTTGCGATTGCCCGAGAGCACCGCGACGAGCGGCATTCCATCCTGCGCGAGCGCCACGGCTTCCGGCTTCAGCGGGCCGGATTTGCCGCCGCATGAGGCACAGGCATAGCCGACGACCTGGAATCCGATCGCTTCCAGGGGGGCAAGCAGGTCGGCTTCCTCCAGATAGCGGGTCACGGCGCGCGAGCCGGGCGCGAGCGAGGTCTTCACCCAGGCGGGCGGGGCGAGGCCGTGTTCGACGGCGGCCTTCGCGACCAGGCCGGCGCGGATCATGGCATGCGGGTTGGCCGTGTTGGTGCAAGAGGTGATGGAGGCCATCACGATCTGGCCGGTGCGGCCGGCCGCCTCGATCTTGTGGCGCTCCTCGAGCCGCGCCTTCAGGCTATCCGGCACGCTCTCGGGCCGGCGGAGATTGTAGGGCTTGCTTGGGCCGGCGAGCGAGCGTTCGACGGACGCAAGATCGACCTCGACGATCCGGTCGTAGGCGGGATCGCCGGCTCCCTCCTCGCGGAAGAGGCCCGCCGCGCGACAATAGGCTTCGACAAGTGCGATCTGCCTTTCAGGGCGACCGGTCATGGCGAGGTAGTCGAGCGTCAGCCGGTCGACGGGCCAGAAGCCGGTGGTCGCACCATATTCGGGCGCCATGTTGGAAAGCGTCGCGCGGTCGGGCACGGCCATGGTGGAAACGGCGGGGCCGAAATATTCGACGAAGGTGCCGACGACACCCTCCCGACGAAGCCGGTGCGTGACGGTGAGCGCGAGGTCGGTGACCGTGATGCCGGGCCTGAGCTTGCCCGTGAGCCTGACGCCGACGAATTCTGGAACGGGCAGGATATAGGCCTGGCCGAGCATGACGGTTTCCGCCTCTATGCCGCCCACACCCCAGCCGACGACGCCGAGAGCGGCGACCATCGGCGTATGGGAATCCCCGCCGACGACCATGTCCGGATAGGCGATCGTTCCGCCACCCTGCGTGGCGGTGCGGACGATGGTTGCGATCTGCTCGATATTGACCTGGTGGATGATGCCGGAACCCGGCGGGAAGACGCGCAGGCTGGCGAAGGCCGATTGCGCCCAGCGCAGGAACCGGTAGCGCTCGTCGTTGCGCTTCAGCTCGCGGGCGAGATTTTCCGCATCGGCGCCCGCGATGCCCGACACATCCACCTGCAGCGAGTGGTCGACCACCAGATCGACCGGTACGGACGTATCGACCGCCTCGATCGGCAGGTGGCGGCGGGCGGCAGCCGAGCGCAGCGCCGCGAGGTCCATCAATGCCGGCACGCCGGAGGAATCCGGCAGGATGACGCGCGGAATCATCAGCGCGATTGCCGACTGACCGTCCGTTGTCGCGCGGTCGGCGAGCCAGTCGATCTCGCGGTCGCCAAAACCCGGGCGGCCGAGATGGCGGAGCACGTTTTCCGCCAGCACGCGGGCCGAATAGGGCATGCGGGAAAACCGGTCATTCCCGACGTGGCGGCAAATATCGGCAAACAGATAGGTCACGCCGTCGTGCGTGAACCGGCCTTCAAGGGTCATTGTCGTCTCCGGAAGGATGGACGGCGCGTGGGTCTTCGCGCCGCCAAGTTCACATGGTCGGGCGTCAGTTCGAAGCGAACTTCATGCCGTAATCCTTGGTGTAGAGGTCCTGCATCCAGGCCTTCACCTCGGGATCGATCTCGACGATCGCGTTGACGTTCTTGATGAGGTCCTCGCCAAAGGAGAAGCCGTAGCCTTCGAGCGCGATGTCCGCATTCTTGACGAAGGCCTCGTCCTGCAGGACCGAGGTAAATGCCTTGCGCAGCGCTTCTTCCGCTTCCGGCGGGGTGTCCTTGTGGATCATCAGGATCTTGCCGCCATTGCCGATCGCGCGGATGACTTGCTTGTAGGCTTCCCAGGCCGGACCCGACGGGGGGGCGCCATAGAGCGTCTGGTAGAATTCGGCGATGGTCGGAAGTTCCGGATTGGCCGGATCGCGGACCAGCTCATCGCCCTTCATGATGCCCTGGGCGAAGAGCGGAAGCACGGTGCCGTCCGCGATGAGCGGCGCCATGCTGTCCTTGAAGATCGGCGTCGCGATATCGCCGACGGTGACCTCGCCGCGCTGGAAGGCAAGCATCGCGTCATTCTTGCCGGGATAGCCCTTCACGGCCTTGAACGGCACCTTGAGAAGCGTGAGACCGATGACCGAGCCGATCGTCGAGAGCGGATCGGTGGAACCGAGATAGAGCGGTTCCTTCAGGGTCAGGATGTCCTTCGGCTCCTTGTAGCCGGTGGTCGTCGAGATGTAGTTGGTACGCCCGAGCGGGCCGGCGATCAGCGGCTTCAGGTCCGCGACCTTCGCCGTCACGCCCTCATAGCCGAGCACCATGCGGGTCACGAGTCCACCCGAGCAGACGAAGGCGACGGTGCCGTCATGGGGGGCTGCATCCACATACCAGTTGAGCGCCGTCACGCCGCCGGCGCCCGGCCGGTTCTCGACGATGACGACGGGCTCGCCTTCTATGTGTTTCGGCAGATATTCCGGGAAGACGCGGGCAAAGAGGTCGTTGCCGCCGCCCGGCGCGAAACCCACCACGATGCGAAATTCCTTCCCTGCGAAATAGGGATCTGCTGCTTGCGCCGCGCCCGTCAGGCTCAAGGCGGCGGCAAACAGGCCTGCGATCAGTTTCTTCATTGGTCCTTCCTCCACTGCGCAATCATATACGCAGCGCCATATCCTCACAACAAGTGCAAACTGTCAACAGTTTTCAGTTGACTATCTGCATTCGCTCCGCCAATGTCGCTTTCATCGAACGGCCGACCCGGCAGGGGCGGCAGCATGGAAGAGGGCACAATGGCAACGAATGCGCAGAAATACCGGCAGATGCTCGCGGCTGGAGACTTCATCGTGTCTCCCGGGGTCTATGACGGTTACAGTGCCCGGCTCGTCGAGGCGGCGGGCTTCTCGACGGCCGCGACGAGCGGGGCGGCCGTATCGAACTCGCTTCTGGGTATTGCCGATATCGGGGTGATGGGGCTTTCGGAGAACGTCAGCCACTGCCGGAATATCGCGCGCTCGATTTCCATTCCGCTCACCTGCGATGCGGATACGGGCTATGGCAATGCGGTCAACGTCTATCACACCGTCCAGCAGTTCGAGGAGGCGGGCGTCGCCGGCATCAATCTCGAGGACCAGGTGAGCCCGAAGCGCTGCGGCCATATGCAAGGCAAGGAAGTGATCGCCGAGAGCGACATGGTCAAGAACATCGAGGCTGCCTGCATGGCGCGCCGCGACGATGCCTTCGTCATTATCGCCCGGACCGATGCGCTTGCGGTCGAGGGGATCGAGGCGACGATCCGGCGGGCGAAGTCCTATCTTGCGGCCGGCGCCGACCTGATCTTCCCCGATGCGGTAAGCTCGGAAGATTACATCCGCCGTCTCGTCGACGCGGGCATTCCCCTCAGCATCAACATGGGCTTCGGCATCCGCAAGCGGCCGACGACGCCGCTGATCCCGCTCAAGGACCTGAAGGCCTGGGGCGTGCGCCGGGTCAGCCTCCCGCGCATGCTGCCGGCGGCCGCAATCCACGGCATGGCGGAAGCGCTGCGCGTCATGAAGGACGCCTACGAGAACGGCGTCGCGGTCGATCGTCCCGATCTCCTGGTCGGTATCGACGATATCATGAAACTCATGGACTATGACGGCGTGCGTGCGCTGGAACGAAAGGTGCTGCCGCAGGACGTGCTGGAGCGCAAATACGATCGCGGGGCAGTGGCGTGAGCGAGGGATCGTCGAAAGGCAAAGGCAGCGCGCTGACGCAAGCCGTCGTCGCGAAACTCCAGGCGATGCGGTTCGAGGATTTCCCGGAGGCGCTCGTCGCCTCGGCCCGCCGGCTCGTCATCGACGGCATCGCGGTCGCGGTGGCCGGTGCGTCGCTCGAAGAGGCGCCGCGTATCCTGGCGGGCCATCTGAAAAGGCATGCGCGGGAGGGGGATGTCTCCGCCCTCGGGCTGGGCTTCGGCCTCGCGCCGGTGCCGGCGGCGCTCCTCAACGCAACCTCCATGCATGTCCTCGACTTCGAGCCCATGTGGCGACCGGCGACGCATGCTCTGTCGCCGGTCCTCTCCGCCGTCCTGGCCCTTGCCGAGGATCGCGCTCTGTCCGGGCGGGACGCGATGACGGCCCTCGTGCGCGGCATCGAGGTTCAGGGCTGGCTGCGGCAGGCGGGGATGTCAGAATCGCGCGATCTGCGCTTCCATCCCCCCGGTGTCGTCGGGCCGATCGGCTCTGCAGCGGCATCCGCCTGCCTTCTCGGCCTTGATGCCGACCAGACGGCCAATGCGCTTGGCATGGCCGCGTCCCGCGCGGGCGCGCTCTTCACCAATCTCGGCACGATGACGAAATCCACCCATTGCGGCCAGGCGGCGGCAAACGGTCTCGACTGCGCGCTGCTGACGGAGGCGGGCTTTACCGCCACGCATCGGGTGTTCGACGAGGACAGCCAGGGCTATTTTGCCGGCTTCATGCCGACGGCCGATCCTTCCGTCTTGCTGCAAATCGGCACGCACTGGCGCATCCTTGATCCCGGCTATGCGGTGAAGATCTATCCCGCGAAGTTCTCGACCCACTACGGGATCGCCGCCGCGCTGGACCTTCACCCGAAAATTGCCGATCCGGAGGCGATCGAGACGATCCGCATCGTCGTGGCGGACGTGCCGTCGAGCAACCGGCCGTTCCCGCGCTCCGGGCTCGATGGCAAGTTCAGCGTGCAGTACACGGTGGCCGCGGCACTCCTCGACGGTCGCGTCGGGCTCGACACCTTCACGGACTTGAGGCTATCGCGCCCCGACATGCAGCGCCTGCTGCCCCGGATCACCGTGGAGATGCCGGCCGACATGCCGAGCGCCTATGCGACCGGCCGCTATGGCGAGGTGACGGTTACGCTGGCCGGCGGCGAAACCCTGACGGCGCGGTGCTCCAATCCGCGCGGTTCGTGGGGAGGGGAAGCGATGACCGAAGCCGAGCACCGCGCAAAGGTGGAGAATTGCCTGGCGACAGCACTCGATCGGCCCGCGATCACGCAGATCATCGACGGCGCCGCCCGCTTCGAACATCTCGACGGTGCTGCATTGCAGCAACTCTTACGCCTTGCCTCCGGACGGAAAATCCACGACTAACGCATTGGGGACGTCATCAGATGCGATCGGAAGCCATGAAAAAGGCATTGGAAGAGTTTGTCACGCCTTCGTCGATGGTCGATCAGGTCGTGGATCGGCTCGAGACGGCCATTCTCAATGGCGAACTGGCGAGTGGCGGCCGGCTGTCCGAGCAAGCGATCGCCGCCAAGATGGGGATCAGCCGGGGACCGCTGCGCGAGGCCCTGCGCCGCCTCGAAGGGCGCGGCCTGATCGAGCGCATTCCGCATATCGGCGCCCGGGTGACCGCACTCCTCTCGGAAAAGCTCGAGGAAATCCTGGTGATTCGCGAGGAGCTGGAACCGCTCGCCTGCCGCCTTGCCGCAACCCGCATCACGGACGAGGAATTTGCGACGATCGAAGCGATCTGGCGCGGCAACGCGGCCCGCATCGGGGAGGATCGGGCCTTCGCCCAGTCGCCGGACCAGGATTTCCACCTCGCCATCATCAAGGCGAGCGGCAATCAAAAACTCGTCACCATCCTGCGCGACGATATCTACTACCTGATGCGCTTCCATCGCTATCGCTCCGGCGGCAGTCCGGAGCGGGCCGGCACCGTCGCCGACGAGCACCGCGCCATCGTCGAGGGCCTTCGCGAGCGTTCGCCCGAGAAGGCCGAGGCTGCCATGCGGCTTCACCTCGCCAACGCGCATTCCAATATCCGCAACCGCATGAAGAGCTGAGACAGGGCAGACGCTGCGGCGAAGAATGAGATAAACTGTCGACAGTTCACAATCTGCAATCGATTTGAAATGGGAGGTACTATGTCGAAGTCGAAATTCAAGGTGGCCATTGTCGGGGCGGCCTTCGCCCATAGTCCGGATGGCCGCGAGCGCTTTTCGGTTCGCGCCCATATTCCAGCGCTTCTCAACCAGTCCGAGACCTTCGACCTTGCCGCCGTCTGCACCACCAGGATGGAGAGCGCATCGGAGACGTGCCGCCACTTCGGCATCCCCAATGCCTATGACAATGTGGAGCGCATGCTCGCCGAAATGCCGGATATCGACATCGTTTGCGTTTCCGTCCGCCCATCGGTCCACCACCGCGTCGCCATGCCGGCGCTGAAGGCGGGCAAGCACGTCTATTGCGAACTGCCGATGGCGGTCACGACGGCCCAGGCCCAGGAAATGTACGATGCCGCGAAAGCCGGCGGCCTGCATAGCCAGGTCGGCTACCAGCATCATTTCGAACCCGCCTCGCTGCATATGGCGGAACTCGTGCGCTCCGGCTTCATCGGCAAGCCGCTCTCCTTCTCGCATGGCTTCGTGTCCGGCGCCTACATCATGCCGCGCCCCGGCCATCGGGAATGGCTTTTCCAGGCGCAGGACGGAGGGCATCCCGGCTATCGCAGCGGCCAGAGCCTGCAGCGCGTCATGGCCGTTCTCGGCGCGGACGTGACCGACATCTGCGCCGATATGCGCGTGATCGCACCGGAGCGCCGCAACACGGACGACAACGGCGTCATCCGCGGCAACCAGGTCGACAACATGAACTATCTGCTGCGTGTCGGCGGCGATGTCATGGGCATGATGCAGACCTCGCTCACCGGCTGGTTCGGCACGGGCACGCGCTTCGAGATCTACGGCACGGAGGGAATGCTGATGCTCGGCACGACCGATACGCCCGACAATTGGGACAAGGCGACCGGCGGCGGCGACCCGACGCGCGGCATGCTCAAACTCTACGGCGCCCGCGTCTCCGACGAGCAGATGCATGGCGGGCCGATCGCGCCGGAGCGGCTGCAGCGCGCCTTCCGCGAGATCGAAATCCCCGCCCGCCACACCTATGTGACCGGCTTCAAGCACGGCCAGGCCGCCTTCGAGGTGGCGCAGGCCTGGCACACCTTCGCGCAGGGCCTGCGCACCGGCAAGCCGTCGAGCCCGAACTTCCGGGACGTCATCAAGATTCACTATGTGCTCGATGCGGCGGAAGCTTCCGTCGCCGCGAACGCATGGCAGAAAGTCGATTATTCGCGCCTCTGACCCTCAAGCGTCTGACCTTGGGAGGGGTCGATGGAATCCTTTGAGACAGCCTTTCACGCATTGACACTCATGGTCGAGCCTTCACGGCTCATGTTCCTGTCGCTCGGCGTCCTGTGCGGCGTGGTGCTCGGTATCATTCCGGGCATCGGCGGGCTTGCAGGTGTTGCGATCCTCATGCCGTTCACCTTCGGCATGGATCCCTTTACCGCCTTCGGGTTCCTTCTCGGTCTTGCCGCGACGACCGCGACGGGCGACCCGATCCCCGCCATCCTGTTCGGCGTGCCGGGAGGAGCGGGATCGGCCGCAACGGTTCTCGATGGCCTGCCGCTCGCCAAGAAGGGCGAGGCGGGGCGGGCGCTCTCTGCGGCCTACATGTCGTCGATGATGGGCGGTGTCTTCGGGGCGCTCCTGATGGCGGTGCTGCTTCCGGTCATGCGGCCGGTCATCCTTGCGGTGGGCGCACCGGAACTCCTCGCCTTCTCGGTCTTCGGCATATCGATGGTGATCATCCTCTCCGGCAAGGCGCCGATAAGAGGCCTCATCACCGCCGTTGTCGGCGTCATGCTCTCGCTGGTCGGTTCCGACCAGCAGGGCGCGTCGTTGCGGTGGACCTTCGATTCCCTCTATCTCTATGAGGGTGTGCCGCTGGCACCGGCGGTCCTCGGCCTCTATGCCCTTCCTGAACTCTGCGACCTCCTGATCTCGCGTACCGCCATCTCCGGCAAGATCAACAAGTCGGTCAATTCCGGCATGCTGCAAGGCGCGAAGGACTGCTTCAAGCACTGGTTCCTGATACTGCGCTGCTCCTGGCTCGGCTCCGCCTTCGGCGCCTTCCCTGGCATCGGCGGCAGCGTCATCGACTGGCTCGCCTATGGTCATGCGCTCAAGACGGAGAAGGGGGCCAAGGAGACCTTCGGCAAGGGCGACATTCGCGGCGTCATCGCATCCGAGAGCGCCAACAATGCCAAGGAGGGCGGGGCGCTGGTGCCGACCGTCGCCTTCGGCGTGCCGGCCTCCGCCAGCATGGCGCTCCTCCTCGGCGCCTTCCAGATCCATGGGCTGACGCCCGGCCCGACCATGCTGACGAGCCATCTCGACGTCACCTATTCCATGGTCTGGAGCATCGCGCTCGCCAACATTCTCGGCGCCGGCCTGTGCTATGCCTTTTCGGGCCAGTTCGCCAAGCTCGCGACGCTGCGCTACACGCTGATCCTGCCGACAGTCCTCGCGATCATCTATATCGGCGCCTTCCAGGAAAATCGACAGTGGGGCGACATCTACACGCTCCTCATCTTCGGGGTCGTCGGCTGGACGATGAAGCAATTGAAATGGGCGCGCCCGCCGCTGATCCTGGGCCTCGTTCTGGGGGAGACGATCGAGCGCTATCTCTTCATCTCGATCGTTCGCTTCGAAAGCGCCTGGATCTGGCGTCCGCTCGTGCTCATTCTCTTCGCCATGGCACTCGCCGGCTTTCTCCTGCCGCTCTACCGGAGCGTCCGCCAACACGGCTCCGGCATGCTGCAGAGCTTCGGGCGTCCCGTCTTCCGGCCGTCCCAGCTCGTCCACCTGTTCCTGCTCGTCCTCTTCATCTTCGCGCTCTGCGACATGGGCGAGTGGAACGAGAGCTCGAAGATCGTTCCGACGATCCTGTGCTGGGGCGGGCTTGCGCTCATCGTCTTTTCGCTTGCCGTGGACCTGACCTGGCATCCGGAAAAGGACGAGGGGCTGCACATGGACCTCGAATCCGACACCGCGCACCTTACGAAACGCGAGGTGGTGACGCGCGCCGCGATCTTCTTCGGTTGGCTGGTCGGGCTGATGATCTCCATGGCGACGATCGGGCTCATCCCCTCGATTCCCATCTTCGTCATCCTCTTCATGCGGATCGAGGGCAGGGAGCGCTGGTTCCTGGCGATCGCGCAGGCTGTCTGCCTCACCGCCTTCGTCTACTTCGTCTTCCACCGCACGCTGCACATCCCCTGGCCGCCGACCTTCCTCGGCTGGGCATTCCCGGAGATGCGCTGGATTCCGTCGGTGTGACGATGGAGACCGGGGAAACGAGAGAGCCGCAACCAGCGCCCGCCGCCCTCAAGGGCGACGGGCCGACCGTTGCGCGGCTCGTCCTTTTCTGCCTGAAGGTGGGATTGTTCTCCTTCGGGGGCGGTCTCTCCGGCTGGCTCTACCGGGAATTCGTGCAGCGGCGCGGCTGGATGAGCGACGAGGATTTCGGCAGTTCGCTTGCCTTCGCCCAGATGATGCCGGGGCCGACCATCGCAAATCTCGTCATCTGCTGCGTGAGCCGCTTTACGGGGGCGGGGGGCGTCTTCGCTTGCGTGCTAGCGCTCCTCGTCGGCCCGTTCTTCGCCGTCCTCGGCCTCTATACGGTCTATGGCCGCCTGAGCCACGAACCCCTGTTCCAGGCCGTCTCCGACGGCATCGTCTTCGCCGCGATCGGCATGCTGCTCATCATCTGCATCCGGGGCATCCGCAGGACGATCAAGTTTCCGCCCGGCCTCGGGGTGATTGCGGGAACGGCCTTTTGCGTCGGCGTCCTTCACTGGCCCATGCTCCCCGTTGTTCTCGTCTTTGCCACGATCAGCGTGGCGCTCGCCTGGAGGACGCTGTGAACAAGGAACACGAGGTTCTCTTTACCCTTGTCGCGATACTGGCGCCCTTTTCCCTGCTTTCCGTCGGGGGCGGATCGGCGATCATTCCCGGATTGCAAAGGGAGACGGTGGACGTGCTCCACTGGGTGACGGCCTCGGAATTCGTCGAGATGTTCGCCGTCACCCGCGCCGCGCCGGGACCCGGCACGATGCTTTCGACCCTGATCGGCTGGAAGGTGGCAGGCTGGGCGGGGGCGATCGTGGCGACGCTGTCGCTCATGATGCCTTCCGCGCTCCTGTGCTACGGTGTCTTCCGCCTCTCCGACAGACACAGTGACAAGCGCTGGAACCGGGCGCTGCGCAAGGGCCTCGCGCCGGTCGGCGTCGGACTCAGCATCGCCGGCAGCATGACATTGTTTCGACTGGCGGGGGGCGGCCTTGCGGCCGCCTTTGTCACCGTCCTGTCGACTGCGCTCTTTCTTTGGCGCCCCAACCTGTCCGCCCTCGTCGTCCTGCTTGTCGGTGCGATGCTGACCGTCATCCTGCGAGGTGCGTTCTGACACCGGCTTTCGGAGATTAGAGCATTTCCAACCGAAACGAGATCGCTTCGGCGTCGGATAATGCGGTAAAAACAAGAATCTAGAGCATTTCCGGTGAACCGGAGTTCACCGGAAATGCTCTAGCAGGCTGCTGCAAAATTCCTCGTCACACGGCTGGGTTTATGATTCACTTCTTGCATTGATTTGCGGGGTTGGATCGATGCGGGGGCATGGTGGTAGCGGGGATGAACTTTTCAGTTTTGTTCGGCT
>QFCS01005128.1_pt1 | contig 41153 bp, 63 predicted proteins | sample 3576561 | NCBI WGS metagenome assembly QFCS01 | reverse complement strand
CGCTTTCACGCCCCGATCCGGCGGCTTTCGCCGCGTTCGTGCCTGTCCGCGTCCAGCCATTGAAGGCAGAGCCACGTAGTTGGCCCGGGCGCTGACCCCAGCCTCCCGGGCGCAACGGGTGCGAACCGTGCGCGCAGGCGCTGTAGCGCGCAATTTCAAATGGCCCCCCGCGCAAATTCACATGTCCCCCTGTGTTCCGGCGGGTTTTAGCTTTGCCCGGAGGCGCTTTCGCGTCCGGTAAAGCGTCGATTTCCGGTTATGGTCTCTGCGCCCCTGCACAGTGTTGAGGTTCCCGGAGCGTAGCATCGCCAGTTCGTGCTCGATCCATGTCAGGCGATCCCGAATGATGCTTTGTCTCATCGGAACGGACACCTATCCAAAAGGCTGGTGGCAGCGGTCGCAGATGATCTGCGCGTCCGGCTCGACGTCGTCAAGTAACTGCCGTTTTCGGCATCGCGGGCAGACGCAATCCAGCATTCCGTAAGCTGGCACCCACCAATTCCGCTCCACGCGCCGAGGCGTTCGGAGCATTGATTGCTGTTCAGCGCGCGCCTTGCCCTGTGCCTTCCGGTCACCGCCGGAAAGCAGCGTCGGCTCGGCCGAAAGGTCACGCTCGACGGCGAACCGAGCCTGCGCCTGGATGAAGGCAAGCGAGAGGATCGGCGTCGGCCGAAACTCGGCCCGGCCGATGAAAATGACAGGATGATTGGAGCGAGCCATGCCCGATCAAAGACCGGATTCGAAGCGGCTGCAAACCGACCTACATGTTGCGTCTGCAGCCGCCTGGAACAACCGGCCATTGTCACTGTTCCTTTGTCGCCTGGATCACGCAGCGGGCCACGTGGATCGCCCGTGCGGTCTCCGCGTCGGTGGTGCCGTGGCACGCATCCGCCAGACCGCGCAGATATTGCCGCTTCGCCTCGTCGTTAGGATGCTCGACGCAAGCCGCGCTTGCGTTGCGGATCAGCTCGGCCTTGTTGAACAGGTAGCGGTGCTGCGACTTCTGTGTCTCGTCCAGCGCCACAGCGATATGGCTCACATCCACCATTACTTCACCCCTAAATACTTCAACGCGAGGGCGATCAGTGTCGCTGGAACAACGACACACACCATCACACCGGCCGCGACAATCCCCAGGTCCGCAGCGAGTGACCGGCGCTTTAATAAAAAGTCCTCAAGCCGATTCACGTTATTTCCTCCCTCGATCGGTGATGATCAGTTCCCGCGCGGCCGTGGGCTTGCCCTTCGTCACGCTGTAGCTCAACCGCACCGGTCTGATGGCGAACCCCGCAAAGGTTTTGCGGATCGCCGGCACGTCGTTGATGGACAGAATGAAGCGGCCTTGAAGCGTGCTTAAAACCTCTGCCATCTGAGCGAATTCCGCGCGATCGAACTGGCCATGGCCATAGTCGCTTTCGCCGCCGAAGTACGGCGGGTCCAGATAGAAAAGCGTGCCGGGCCGATCGTACCGCTTGATGAATTCCGCCCAAGGCAGGCACTCGATCGTCACGCCGGCGAGCCGTTCGTGCAACTCGTCCAGGAGCGGCATGAGCTTGGTGACGTTGAAGCGGCCGCCGAGCGGATCGACACCGAAATTCCGCCCAGCCACCTTGCCGCCGAAGGCCGTGCGCTGGAGATAAAGGAAGCGCGCGGCCCGCTCCAGATCGGTCAGCGTTGAAGGCACGGCCGCCTTCAGCCGTTCGAACTCCTGCCGGCCGGTGAGCTGCCAGCGCAGCATGTCCATGAACGGTACGTAGTGCCGCTGCAGGATGCGGAAGAATGTCGCCACGTCGCCCGAGCGATCGTTGATGATCTCGCCGCGCGGCGCTCGATGACGCCGCAGAAACACACCGCCCATGCCGACAAACGGCTCCGCATAGGTCTCGTGGGGTACCCTGTCGATACATGCAATGATCGCCTTCGCCAGTTGCTTCTTGCCGCCGATATAGCCCGCTGCCGGCTTCACAGGCTCAACTGGCCTGTAGAGAACTCCGTTACGCATCTACTCAATCAACCCCGGTCTGCCGTACCGTCGCTGCGCTGTGCATGCTGTGCCCAGCAGCGGCGGGGTGGCGAGAACGGTCTTCGTCGCCGCGTGGGTCTGTCCGCCAAGATCGGCCCACGGTTCGCAGCGCTGTAACGCTGCGGCCCCCGCTACTTCAGCGAGGATTCGAACTCGCACTATTCGGGCGCGAGAATTTCGTCAGGATCAGCCCCGGCGGCCGCGATGAGCGCCCGCGCGTCGGGATCATCGGCGGGCACGCCCGCCAGCGTCGTAAAGCGCCAGCGCAGCACCGCATTGGCAGGAGCCTCCAACACCGCGATGGCTTGCGCAGCGACGCCGGCAGCTTCGAGACGGCGCACGATCCGATAAGGCGTTACCGCGTGATATGGCGGCACGTTTGCAGCGCGCAGCACGCCTATCAGGCTTTCCATGCTATCGATGTGGGTCAGACGATCAGGGTCCGCACTCGCGATCTGCACCATCTGCTGCTGCGCGCTCGAATAGGCGCTCGATGCATCGTCGCCCACGATCCAGAACCAGTCTTTTGCATCTGCCGCTGGTGTCATTGATAAAGCCCATATGGTGAGGTGCCGTAGTTCGTCCCCAAGCCCGCCGCATCGCCTGGCAGATAGCTCACGCCCGCAAGATTGACGTCGATGAACGAACCTGATGCAGCGTTGAATCGCTGGCCGGTTGCTGATCCGAGGAACGTATTCAGGTAATATCCGATGTAGGAGCCTGAGCGGGTGGACTGCGCAAAGGTCGTAAAGGCTGGCACCCCGACGATCGTCACTGTTTTGCTCGTGCCGGTGATGATCCCGCCGAACTCCGCAATTACGTGGGCCAGAGCGCCGCCTGTGATCGTGTAATTTGCTTCAAACGTGACCGAGCCGTTGCCGGTCGCATACACCTGATATGCGTTCGTCGGGCCGAACCTAACCGCACCGACCACAGAGATAATCCCGTTCGTCTTTGCAAAAACGCCAACGTTGCCGCGCATTTCGCAGTACGCAACGCTCAGAGTGCTGCTGTTCTGTGCAGTGAAACAAACACCGCCCGTCGGGTTGATGATGACGTTGCCCGGTAAAGCAGCGTTACCAAAGATTTGCACGTTGCCCGATCCCAGCCACGGGCCGGAGGCCACGGCCCCAGCAAGATACAAGCTATCCGCCAGTTGAGCGGTGACGGTATTGGTGCCGATATCAAGGGTAGCTACGGCATCGATCGCTTTCTGAACTGTCAGAAACGCTCCGGCGCGCGTAGCCGCCAGACCATTGTTGTTGTCGTTCCCGGTCGAGATGTTGAAGGTGCCCGATTGCGTGCCGCTCGTCGCAATCGATGCACCGCCGGGTGCCGCCGCAAGCTCGAAGGTGTTGAGCGTCACGCCGCGTGCGTAATAGGTCGTTCCTTCGGCGAGTCCGGTGGGCAGCGTCCCCGACTTGTTAACGTAATGTGTGCCGGTCTGCACAACGGTGCCGCCCGACACCGTGCTGCCCGCTGAGATAGCGGAGCCGCCGTTCGTCGCCGACACCGTAAAGGTCGTTGAGGTCGGCACCGAGAGCACAAAGTAATCGACACCGGCGGAAAAGTTCGTGGCGACCGATCCGGCGAAGCGGACCAACTGACCCACTTTCAGATTATGTGCTGCGCCTGCAGTCACCGTTGTCGAACCATTGGTGAAAGAGGAACTGATCGCCGTCGTGTTGACGGCCGCTCCGCCGGGCGCGGTCGAGAACTGGAACGAGGCACCAGAGAGACCGCTTGCGAGCACGTAATAGACCGTGCCTGCAATCACCCCGGCCGGAAGATATCCGGTTGAGAAAAACTTGATCGGCTGTCCTGCGGCAAACGTATTGGTCATTGTGACGACAGCAGGATTCGCCGCCGATATCGTCGCTGCGGTCGTATCAGGCTTGATGCTGACGACGACCGGATCATCATTCGAGAGGCCATGCGCATTGAGCGTCCAGACGCCCGGCGTGGCGATCGTGACTGTGGCGGCTCCGAGATCGGCCCTAACGTAGTAGATTCGATTGGCTACCAGCCGCTCGCGCCCGCCACTTGTAAACTCAGACATCACAATCGCGGTGGCTCCGAGTGTACCGCCCTTGTTCGAGGTGCAGCGCCAGAGTGTATCTGCCTTGGACGTTCCTTCCATCACCGAGAAATAGCGGCCACAATGACCATCAAATGTATTGAAGTCAGAATGCCGTGCCGCCGCGCCGGATGCCGCGACGACATAGACGCCGTTCTCTGCCGCAGACGTTTGTCCGGGGAGCAAGACGAGATCGCCGGTCGCAAGGACAACTCCGTTGAGTGTATCGCCGTTCTCCAGCGCGCTCGCGATGTTGACGTTGGCGGTCGCAACGACACGGACGACGGTAAGTGCCGATGCTCCATCAATGCCATCGGCACCCGGCAACCCTCGGAGGTCCAGGCCGGTATCAGCCCATGCCAGCGGGTCGCCGGTCAGGCTGTATAAGTCGAGCGTGGCGGAATCCGAGTCAATCCAGATTGAGCCTGGAGCATAGCCGGTGCCCGGGGCTGCAGGCTGAACGAATATCGAGCCGCCATCCGCACCATCAAGATTCGAAAACACGAGAGCAAAGTAATTGCCCGCGCTCGCCCACAGGAACGCGCCAGCGCCAGCGGGCAGCTCTAGATATGGCTGTCCGTTGATCGCGCCTTCGTCCGGCGTGATGGTCACAAGGCCAGATCCGGCGTTCTTGAGCGTGGTTGCCCATCCATCGACGAACTGGCCGTTCGCCCCGGCCTCGGCGATCGAGACGGCGATACCGCCCGACCGATTGAAGATGAGAGCCTTGTTCAGATCGTCGACAACAATCTCTCCGGCTGCGCTTGTCAGCTCACGCGTGCCGCGCACGCCGCCCATCTTGTAGAAAGTGATGAGGTCGCGGATTTTTGCCTGAGTCATCGTCGGGTCGATGCGAAGCTGCGAACGGAAGCTCCAGACATAAGGCGAATCGACCACATCCGGCTGATCCCATGGCAATGCGAGCGTCGCCGCGCCATCTGCGTCGATCGACTTCACAAGCACGCGCTGGCCCGCAACGTAGACCTCATCATATCGCTCCCCGGTCGCAAGCCAGAAGGTACCGGTGCCGATAAGCTGGTCGCTGCCGTTCTCGATCGAGACGGTGCCGACGTCGTAAATGCCTTCGGTAACGTCCACCATTTAGAATCTCCCGTGCGGATCAGCCGGGATACCGGCGTCCTTCAAGATCGTTTCAATCTGCTCTGGCGTCGCGGCCTGTTCGATGCCGATAAGAAGCCGCTGGCGCTGCAATTCGCGCTCGTCGATCGCGTCGGGCCGGTCCTTGATCTGGCGTGCAAGCTCCAGAGGCTGAATTCCACGCAGCCGAGCTTCTTCGGTGAAAGCAGGGTTGCCGCCTTTCCCGGCGACCACATCGCGCGCGATCTCTCGCTTCCGCCGATGCGCTGCGTCGCGGTGAAGCTGCTCGCCTGCCAATCGCATGAAGAAAAGGTTCACGGCTGCAGATCCCGTAATGCGCAACTTTGCCATCGGGTCCATCGAGATTTTCATGTCGCAATCACCTCGCGCCGCCATTCCAGAAACGGAAATTTTGTGATGGAGATTGTGTAGCGTCCCGGCACAGGAGCGCTGATCTCGGCGCGCGGTCCATCAATAATTTCGGAGAAGAACGGAGCCGCTAAGCCGTCGGCATAAATATCCATCCTTGCGCCGATGGGAATCCGCGTCAGCGTCGCGCCGTTCCTGTCACCAAGGCCAATGCGCGTGCGTGAAATCCTGATGGGCATTGCCTCCATATCCCGAATCGATCCCCGATCCACGAATTGCTGATGCACGCGCGCATAGGATTTCCCGACGTGATTGACGAAGGCCATTTCGCGGTCGGCGAGTATCCGCCCATAAGCACCGTTCTCGTCGTCGAAAACCTTGTTGCTCATGCTTATGCGCCCGTCGCTATCGTGAACGCTGTAAACATTTTTGGCTTCAGCCATCGCTAGTACTCCACCGGGTTGTCAAATACCGCGTAGACAAACCTCGCGGTCGTTCCTCCAGGATTTTGATGGGCGTTTCCGAGATAAAGCCCGGACAACTGCGCGGCGGTATAGTTTCCGCTGAAGAATTGCGCACCGCTCGACACGATCTTCGTCCAGGACAACAAGGGCGGATAATAGTTGTCTCCGTAAGGGTTCGGCGAAGTGGTGAACGCTGTGATGCGCGAAGCACTTCTGACATAGGGAATTTTCGCGAAGGTCTTTCCGTAAGGGACAAGAAATGTGGTCGCTGACACCGCCGTGCTCGGCCCTACAAGGGACGCATTGCCAACCATGTGAATCCGCTGCGTAGCGAAGCGGCTGTCGAAAACGTCGTCGCCAGATGAGTTTTTCACACGAAACGAGCCGGGCGGATCGTTTATGATGAGTGCCTGAAAGGTCATGGCATGCGCCTGTTGTAAACAAAGTAGTTCACATCAAGCGGCGTCGGATACACCGGCCCCACGTCAGGCAGCAATTCTTCTTCGATCGTAAACTGTGTGGTGTCGGGCTTTACCCGGCTACGCACCCACGGGCCGAATGTGTTGTCGTATGGTCGAACATAGGAAAAGGTCCCGCTCATCAGCTTGGTCGAAATCAGGTTCGGAAATACGAGCGGCGCATAAGTCAGGCCATGCGGTACGACACGCGGGAATGGAGAGACCGCAACGCCCAACATGTAGATTTGAGGTACCGCACTTGTGATGTGCAACAGCAGCGCCGAGGCTGGTGCAGTTGTTGCGTCAATCCCCTCTGGCGAGACGAAGACGCCAAACTCCGGACCCGGCCTGCGCCCGAGAACAACCCTCGGAACCGTCATGTCGCGGCCCCCATCGGATTGGCGTAGATCACGTAGGCAAGCGAGGGCTTATAAGTCGGCATTGCTGGATATGCCGGATAGCCGGGATATCCGGGGAACGGTGTGACGGGATTCCAGTAGAAGAAATTTTCGTTGTATGCCGCCGCGACATTCGGAACGCCCACATAGGGCGTCATGAAGATTGTGTTTGCCGGACTGGTTGCAGGCCCTGAGTGATACGACCGCGCGCCGGAAAAGGTGGTTTGAGAATTCGAGCCGGATGTAGCGTAGAGGTAGTCATCATAGATTTCGCCGCTCGAATTCAGGACACGCTCTTCCCAGATCGGTATGTCCGAAAGCCCAGTCGGCACGGCGACCGGAGTGGATTGCTGCCAACCTGAAATTGAGAAAAGCCTTGTTCCGTTCGGCGGCTCTACGATGCCGCCCTGGCTCTGATACTGCGACCACTCCGAAGTCGCGATGCCGATGATCTTGAGCTTGCCGAGGTTCGTCCAGTCGGAATTGAAGCTCCGCTTTTGTGAATCGTTGTCGTCGGCGGACACGGTTACATCAAAGCCGGGCAGCGAGGTCTTGAGCCCGAACTTGATGTTATCGCCATAGTTTCCAATGAGAAGCCGAGGAATGAGCGCCATTATGTCCCCAGCGCGATGATGTTGCCGAGCGTGAAATCTTGAATCAGCATACCGCTCGGGCCGCCGGTCAGTGTTCCGGTCACTGAGGCATTGCCCAAGTTCGCGTTGATAGCGGTTATCGATTCCACCTCAATGTGGTGAGCCTTAATCTCTCCATCGCCAATGATGTTGCCGTGAAGAACGACATTTGCTTCCCCGCCCGATGTTCCGATCTTGAACACTGGCACGGGTTCGCCGCCATTGATGCCGGGCGCAGCAAGAAAGAAGTCCGTGGCCACGATGGTGAACGGCGCTTCGGTCCCATCGTTGTAGTGATACGTGCCGGTGATGAAGCCGTTGTTGTCGATGGTGTTAAACACCGCGCCGGTCAACTTGCCATTGACCCCAAGCGCGATCTGGACCGTCTCGCTAATCGTCACGCCGTTCGCGCTGAGCAGCGTTCGGACTGCCCGGTTGAGCATTTCATTCTGCGCGTCCTGGTCGGCTGCGAGCTGCGCGATGCGCTGCGTGGCGAAGTTGATCTGGCGCAACTGCGCCGGAAGCTGGCGGGTCACATAATCCTTGATGCCGTCTTCAAGGTCGCCTGAAGACAGGCGCACATCCGGCGTTGTCACGGCCAGCCAGGAGGACCATGTAGTCTCGCGGCCGGAGTACGGAACGAAGATTCCGCGCGCTTCATAAGCAGTCGCGGGCAATAGCACGGCATTTAACACAACAAGCCTGATGCCGATCGACGGCGCGCCGTAAGGCAGCTCGCCGTCAAAGACCAGGGCGGGATCGCCTGCAAGCCGAACCTGCACGCGAACGGCGCGTACATCGTCCTGGTTGCCGTCGAACTGTATCTGGACCGATGGGCGGCGATCGATGCCGTTGGCGTCCTTGTTCGTGGCCGGAAATGCCTGCCATCCGACCATGGGCTGCGCCGGCGGCCGCTGCGACGCGATCGGGCCGGTCGAAACCGGCAGCTGCTGATCAGGCGGCAAGCCGTAGTCTGAAGGATTGATCTCCTTCAGCAGGACGAGCTGGTTGGCTGTCCGCTCGCCCACGATCTTCAGGACGAGAAATTTCTTGTTCAGATAGCTGTTGCGCACCGAGCTGTACGCGACTACATCGAGCGGCTCCAGCGGATAGGCATCAGGCGGCAAGTGGAACGAATGGGTGCGGAAGCGGCGCGCTTCCTCGACCATCGCACGCATGAGCTGCTGGACCTGAATCGCGAACGGTGCGGCGGCGAAGTGCACGCCTGTAACAAGACGATGCCCGTCATCCGCGGCCTCAAGCGTTTCCGAATAGCGCGCCGGCGCATCCTTCGTGGCCCAGCGTTCCTCCGGTTCGGGGTATGTCGCCTCAAGCCCGTTGTGGGTGTCATCGATTGTCGGGAACGGCATGAGCGATTGGCCGCGTGTCACAAGAATGTCGGCGTCCGTGAAGGCGTAGACAGCAGAGCCAGGCGCGCCGATCAACAGCTTGAAGATGCCGCCGACCTCGGCCATCCGGCCGGAGCATCCTTTCAGCAACTCGGCGATGACCGTCAGCGGCTCCATGTCGCCGCGAATTTCCATGCCGCAGCGGTACTGCGGCTCGGTCTCGTCGTCTTCCAGCTCACGGTCGGCGTCGCATTCATTCTGCGCGGCCATCATGTTGTCGGCCGGGAGACGAAACGCTGCAAGGTCCTGGCCGCCGTAGACCCACTCGTCGCCGTAATAGACGCCGCGCACGAGATTGTAGATGATCACAGCGTTGTTGCTGGTCGGCTCCCACGTCGAAGGATCGTTCCAGCGGTGCGCGCCATCGCCGCCAGCGGTCGAATCCTTGCGTACGTCGTACCAGGGCGTTTCCGGCGGCTCGGCGAGGTAGCTGAAGCTGCCGCTGTTGAACAGCTCGCGGTTGAACAGCGCCGTCATCGTAAAGTATGGGCAGCCGCGACCGATCATCGTCGCCTTCCACGGCATATCCGGATGAGTGCCGAATTTCGACAACAGGAACGGATCGGCGTCGGTCTGCGTGCCGTCGCGATACTGCACCCATAGATGATCGCGGCCGTTCACGCGGAATTCAGTCACCGGATAGCCCTGCGGCGTCGGCGCAGCATCCCACTCGATCGTGCAATAGGTGTCGTTGATCCACAGGCCGAGTTCGCCTGGCGCGGGCAGATCGCCGATCTGGATAACGTCGGTCAGGTAAGCGTTCGGCGTCGCGCCGTCCTGACCCCATGTGCCGATGTATTTCCGGGTGCCGGCGGTCCCGGTGGTGCCAACCGTGAAGCCGATCGGCACGTCGTCGCCCATCTGCACATCGAACTGAATGCCGGGCTGCGAGCCCGTATCAGTCGATGCCTTCGGCTTTGGTTTGATCGCGTTGAGCAGAAGGCTGCCGCCAACCATTGCGGCGGCGGTGAAGATGAAGGTTACCACAGAGCCGAGCAACGTCGAGGCGAAGGCCGCACCGAACAGCGCAGCCGTGATCGGCTCGGCGCAGGCGTCGGCGCCCGTGGCGAGGATCATCAATGCCGCGATGGTGAGGCGAAGGATCATTCAACCCACCTTGAAGGCTCTGTGGGCCTGCAGCAGGCCCATGGTGCCGACACCTTCCGGGCGCAGGACAAACACGCGCTCGCCGTTGACGACGCCGAGCGCGCTGCCGAGCGGGCTGCCCTCGATGCTGAACGCGGCGATATCGCCAATGCGCGCCTGGGAGGGATGAATCTCCGGAAGGATCGAGGCGACGAGATCGGCGAGATCGTTGAACCCGGCCTCCCGGATGAGCCGCACCGCTTCGGACGCAGTGCGGTACTGATCGCGGTATGGCGCGGCGACGTCCACGCCGGTCACAGCCAGAACGATGCGGCCCGCGAGTGCTGGTCCGCAATCGTGCGTGCCCCATGCGAAGGCGGTGCGCCGGATATCGTCGATCGCGGCTTCGAAGCGTTGCCGCCAGTCCGGAAGGCGTTTCATGACGTACCCCCGACCTTGTTCTCACCCCACGACACGGTGACGACTTTGACCGTGTTGGAGTAGAGACCGAATTCATCGCCGCCGCGCCGCTTTTGCGCTTCATACGAGCGCTTGCGCGGGTTGGTGCGCGTCAGCATGGCGATCGCATCGGATGTGATGTTGAGCGTGGCAAGGCTTTCGCCGCCGGCCGGCGCGGTCTCGACCGGCGCGCCGTTGACCAGGCCGAGAAAGGCGATCTCCGGCCGGTCGCTGATGTCGCGCGTTCCTGCGTCGAGCCAGCCGTCATGAATCTCGGTCTTGGCAAGCCGAACATCATGGGCGCGGATGATGTCCTGACACGGCGGAGCGATCGCAGAGAACTTCACTTCGATGGTCTGAATGGTCAGATCAGACACGCGCGGGATATCGCCGATCTGCAGGTTGACGCCTCCGATGTACTCGCGCGTCTCGATCAAGCCGGTTTGCCCCGACACGATTTCCACCGATAACGTTTCGTCGCCGGTCCACAGGCCGAAGGATGCTGGCACGCCGGTCTCAAGATTCTTCGCCGTGATCCAGAAGAACCTTCGCGGCGCGATGCCCTTGTCGCGCGCATCGGCGACCGCGAGCTGGTTGTTGATGCTGATGCCCTTCACCGGCGGCGCTCCATCACCTTGAAGGATGCGCCCTCGGTCATCGCGCCGCGTGCGCGGCCGGGCTTGAACGTGTCCGGCATGACGAAGACCTTGCAGGCTGGCCGCTTCAGCAGCACCAAGTCATCGGCCGCAAGCCCTGTGGGCACATGCGGGAAGATTTCGAACTCAACCGTCTCGTTGCTGACGTTGGCGCTGACTGTTTCCGAGACCTCGCAGAAGAAATTGCGGCTGCCACCGCTCGCATAAAGGATCTGCATCTTGTCGCCGGGCGTCAGGCCATAGCCGACTGGCAGCCCCTTCAAGCTGAGGGATTTTCGGTTCACGCCGACCGTCTTGACCTGGACAACCGATGCACCCAGCGCCGTGCCCTTTGGGTCCGTGAACGGATAGAGCGAAGTCGGATCGTACAGCAGGAACGATTCCTGCGCGCCGTAGAGCTTGCGGACGAGCGCGCCGACACGTTTCAGGATGTGGTGATAGTTGGACGCAAGCACCACATCGCCAGACCAGAGCGGATCGGCCAGTTCGGCTTGCCATACGCGGGCGTCGGCTGTGCCGGACAGTTCATCGCTGCGGCGAATGTCCCAGATGACTTCCTCGATCTCCAGAAGATCGGCCAGCACCGACAGCGCGTATGGATAGGACAATGCCATCAGCCGCGGTTCCTCGGGTTCTGCTGAATCTCCTGGACGCGGTCGGGCATTTCATAGCGGCTGAAATGCTTGATGCGCGTATCGATAGCTTCTGACGCGCCATCGCGTCCCGCTTCACGCGCGATCACCGAAAGTCGGCCGTCATCATTGACCGAAACATCAATCTCCAGCTTGATGCGCGCGGCCGCGCTGTCCTGCGTTCCCGCGCTCGATGCGCTGAAGTATGAGCGCGGAGACGGCGCACCGCCGACAACCCCGCCGCCGTCATAGCCCGGAACGCCGCGCCGCATCGCCTCGACCACAGCGACGCCGCCATGGCGGCGTATATCGTCCTGGCTGAAAACGACTTCGCCCTTGTGCACGATGCCGGCGGGCTGGTGTCTTGCGCCGGGGCCGGTGTAACCGCCTTCGTCGAACCCGAAGATGCTGGCGAGCCCGCCGAGCAGACCGCCGCTGCTTCCGCTTCCGGTGGCCGCGCCAAAGAGTTTGGAGATCAGGGAATCGAGCGCCTTGTCACCGGCCTTGTCGATGATCTTGTTGAAGGCGTTGACGCCGACCTTGCCCATGATGTCAAAGGCATTGGTGCCTGCCTGAATTTCCGTACGGATATCGCGGAACGCGCCGGATGCGAGGTCCATTGTCGTGGACTTCAGATCACGCATCGACTCGTTGAAGCGGATCGAGGTCGCCAGCGCGCCGTTCAACTGGCCTTCAATGTTGTCGCCATAGGCATTGCGGAGCTGCCCAGCGACGTTGGCCTCTAGCGAGGTGCGGCCGAGCTGGCCGCGATCGAACGCGGCATTCGATTTGACGCCAGCCTCGGCCGCTGCCTGGGCGGCTTTACCGAACCGGCCCGCGAGATTGTCGATTTCCTTGGCGTATTCGCCGGTCACCTTGATGCCGGACTGTGTTGCGGCCTCATTGAGCAGATATTGAACCCGCAGCTTCGCGGCTTCACCGGCGGACTTTCCGACCGTGAGAGCTTCGGCCTCCTGGGCGGCGGCCTGTTTTGCGAGCGACTTCGACAATCGCTCGTATTCGTTGCTGGTGTTCTGTGCGGCCGTAGATATTCCAAGAAGCTGCTTTTGCTGCTCCGTCGCCGTGCCATTTAAAACAGCAAGCGACGCTTCCTGCTGTTGAATCTTGTTGGTGTAATCGGCAGCAGATTTGCTGCGCTCTAGAACGCCGAACGCTTCTTTGGCGAGTTCAGGATTCGATTTCTGTGCCGCCAAGCCGATCGCGGCGATTTCATCCTGGAATTTCTTGGCATCGGGACTGCCTGCCGCCAGCGCCGCTCGTAGATTATCGACCGCGCCCTGCAGCGCTCGGTAATTGTCCGCTTCCTGCTGATAAGGATTCGGCTTCAGCTTGCCGTCGAAATCAATCTCGCGCACCGAATAGGCTGCGGCGCGCTTATCGTAGTCACCGACGACACCCGAAACAGCTTTGTCACGGTCCGCCTGAAGCTGAAGCAGGTTCTGCTGGATCTGCAGACGCGTGACGGCGGCACTCTGCTCGTAGAAGTTCTTCGCTTTTCCGGTGGCCGCGTCGTAGGAGCCTTTGACTATATCGATCAGCCGCGCCTGTTCACGCAGTGTAGCCTCGGCTTTATTCCCGCCTGAATCAACGATTGCATAGAAAGTCGTCGCAGCTGCGGCGACAATGCCGAACACACCGCCCAGAACGCCGACGACTCCTGCGGCGGACCCGAGCGCCGTCAGCCCCTTTACGACCGTGCTTGCCCCACTCGTAAGCTTCGACAATGCGTTATCCGCGCCAAGTGTTTTCTGCGCGACCTGATCGAGCAAGCCCACAACGCCGGTCGCCGTGGATGCGACATTGTCATTGGCGGCTCCGAGTGCTTTACCGGTGTTCGCGAGTTTGTCGGCAGCTCCACTGGCACGGTTAAATCCGTCTTCAATAGCCTTCGCTGCGCTCTCACTCTGCTTCCCGAGATCGCCGATCGCGCGCGACTGCTCCTCAACGGCCTTCACGCCGCCGCTTGAGTCACCGTCGATTACCAGCGAAACCCGCACGTCTAATTCCCGCTCTCGTTAAGCACTTCGATGGCTGCAAATTCCATGACGCGTAAACCGCTCCACAAATCTCGTGTGGTTTCGATCCCTTCAGCATCGAGCGCGATGCGCACCGCTGCGTAGTCAAGTCCGATGAAGATCAGCCTCGAAGTTGAAAAGCCGCCGGCCGGAGACATCATGCCGCTGCCGATTGACGCCACCCGCCACTGCGAACACACCAGAAGGAAGGCATTGACGATCGGGACATGTTCCGGCCAGAGGCCGGCGTAGTCGTCCGGACGCGCTGCACCCGCGTTGAGGGCCAATTGCAATCTGGCGAGCGATGCCGGGTCCATGTCGAACCGGCGCGCGTCCTCCAGAATGGGATCGCTCTCCTTGTGGGCCGCTCGCTCCGATCCGCGCGCCCAGCGCCGCGCGGCCCATGTCAGTTTCCCGCCTTGGCCTTTGCCACGGCATCGACATAGCCCTTGTAAACAGCGCTCACGACGTTCGGCATCTTGAGAAGCTGATCGCGGATGGAATCGCTGTAGGTGATCGGTTGCTTCTGGTTATCAACCAGATCGTCGAGCTTGCTGACGATGCGCGTCAGGAAGTCACGCATGCCAGCCGTCGTCGTCACGTCGTACTTCGCGGCTTCGTCGGTCTCGATGAAGTTATACGTAACCTTGAGGCTCTCTTCTTCGTGGCCGCCATCCACCGGCGTCAAGACAGTGACGTTGTGGGTGAACGTGCGGTTCTGGACGATCTTGAACATCGGAAAAATCTCCTGCGGATTGGACGAAAGGCCTCAGGTGAGGACGAGAGAGAACTGATCGTTGCTGACGTTGGGCTGCGGTCGCAGATTGAGCACGCGTTCCGCAACCCCTTGATTGTCCGAAACCGGCCCCGGCCGACCGACTTGCGACTTCGGCGCGTTGATCGTGGCGATGTTGCCCGCGACCAGTCCGTGGGTAATCACCACCGGAATCAAGGTGCGCGCCTCCGCGAGGCCAAACGGATTGAAGGTTGCGAGCGGCGTCACCTCGACAGTCAGGTCCAGCGTCTCGCCGCGATTGACCACCATGACCTGCTCAGAATTCACGAGCAGCCGCGGCTGAACCGTGTTGCCCAGATTCAGCGAGAAATTCCGCATGACCAGCGGAACCGCGTTGACGGTGAACACCGGCGTGTTGGTCTTGCTGACCACCAGCGGCTCCTGCCAGCCGGTGAACGTCGCAGTGGCGCGCACAACATCGGCCGGCGCGATCCAAAGGCCGGTGAAGGTCCAGCGGATGATCGGAAGGTCCTGCGCATTCGTGGTGATGACGGCAGTACCCCGAGCGCCCTTGAACGCATGTAAGGTCGGGCCAAGCCACCACTTGAAAAACAGGCTGTCCTGATTCTGCGTGATCGGCGTGTAGGACACGGACGTATCTTCAACGATTACCTCGGCGCAGGCGCAGCCGCGCATCAGGATGCCCCACGCAGGCGGCGTGCCGGCTTCGCCGGACCCGGCCAATTCGGTTTCGAACTCGATCACGACATGCATGCCGGTCGGGATCGTGCCCTGGTTCGACAGGAAATCGCGAACGAGATCGCGGGACTTGTCGTCGCCTTCCATCGGTCGCAGCGCGACGTTCTTGACCAGCATCGCGTTGTTCGCGCCGGTCAGGGTCGGGTCGGTCGCATAGACGGTCTCGATCTTCGCGAGCAAGACCATTTCACGCATGAAGACGGGATTAGCCATCGGTCACTTGTCCTTCGTGGCGGTGCGCGGAGCGCGCGGCTTCTGTTCGGGCTGCGGCGATGACGTCGGCGGCTCGGCTACATCGACGCGCCTGACCAGCGAGCCGTCTTTCTGGCGGATGTAGCTGCCGCCTTCGTTCGGATGTTCCATCACATGACCCTCAGTTGCTTCATCAGCTTGAAGTCGAGCTGATAGATGGTCGCGCCGGCGTTGACTGAGACGATGCGGCCGCGCACGACATTGAAGACGCCCGTGGTCCCGCCCGGCGTCCAGCCCGCGATTGCGGCATTCACGGCCTCGACCAGTTCATCAATACGCGGGAGTGCTTTTCGCGCCTTGGCATCGCCCGGTGCACGCACGACCAGGACAACGCCAACCGCTTCGGAGAGGTTCTGGATATGTGCGCCGGCCGAAGAACTGCCGCCGCCTACATCGTCGAAGCCGAGCGGCAGAACGAATGCAGCGATATCCCTTTGCGGAAGCACGCCTTGCTCAACGAGCGCGGCAAGATCGGCCACATACTCCACGCCTTTGGTAAGGGCGGGAACTGCCTGATCAATCCGTTCGACAACCGAGGCCACAAGCATGGTCATGGCGTCGCTCCTTCACCGGCGAGCCAATCTTCAGCGATGCGCAGAATCTCGTGGTTGTCGTCATCGTCCAGACCGATGAAGGGCCGCGCCGGCATGTGGATGACGCGCTCTCCGATCTGCGCCTTCTGCGCCCGATCGGCCTTGCCGGACTTTGCAAAACGCGACTGGCCCGTGCGCTTGTTGGTCTTGAAGTGAAGGACAGCCGTTCGCGCGGCCTGACGAATGATGCCGCCGAGCTGGTGGATCGCCGCATAGATGACGTTGCTGCCCAGCTCAAGGCCGGTTGATGTGGCGTTGAAGGTGATCGAGCGCATCAGGCGCGCGGTCTCGATCAGGGTCTTGCCACCCGTTGCCAGGGCACGGATCGACGGCGGCCAGGGATTCCCATCCGGACCCTTGCCGAGTTCGAACCGTCGCTGCGTGGAGGTCACGAGCGACATGCCGATGTTCTGGAACATGCCTCTGGGATCGCGCGCGCGCTCGATGTAGCCCGCAAGCTCCTTCAGGGCATCGTCGGTTTCGAGCCGCATGCGCACGCCGGTCATCAGATCCAGCCCTTCATGTTGTCGGGCGTCATGTCACGCGGACGGTCGCTGAACTGGACGCCGCTGGCGCCACTGGACTCCGGTTCGACGCCGGCGACGTCCAGGCGGATCACGCCGGTGCCGATCTGCTTGAGCTGCGAGATCGCATCCTCGTACTCGCGGCGGATTTTTTCGCTGACGGTCTCGCGGTGAAGATTGTGGATGGCGATCTTCTGCGCGAGTTCCGAAACGAGGCGCGGCGTCTCATTGAGCGGCAGCTTGTAGCGGCCCATGAGATAGCCATTGATGACAGCGTCTGCGTCATCGAGCGCGTGCGTCACCACAGCAGAAACAATTTCGCCGGTCGCCGGTTCAGCGCGGTCGGTCAATTGGATCAGCATATAGTCGCCGTAGCGCGCGACAAGATCATCCTGCGTGGCATAGGTCATCGCGGCGGCCACTCCCAAAAGCGAGAGGCGCGCGATGCCGAGACGCTGCGATGCCGAACGCCGTGCATGTGATAAGCGTCACCGAGCGGCGGAAAGATCGTGAGCGTCACGCTGTTGGTTTCAGCATCGACCGCCGTCACGATCGCGGCGAACGGACCATTGCTGTCCATGGTGCGCTTCGACGCTGGCGGCCGAGCCGACGAATAGAAGTGCACCATGCGGCCAACGGTCGGCTGCTGCGTCACCTCGGGCGGCTGGGCCGCAACTGGCATTGAAGCAACATTCACCGGACGATGCCCCGCAACTTGTCCAGGGCGGCGTCGGCGAAGCCAAGCGCACCGCTCATGGCGATATCGAATTCCACATCCGTGTCGGCAGTTCGGATCGCTTCAACAATCGAACGCAATGATGCGCCAGCGGCGAATGCCGCACGGCCATCGTTGTAGGTCACGTCGTCGATTTTCTCGGAACTGTCGGCCATCGCGTTCTCTTTCAGAAGGTTTCTGGCATTCCTCTGCCGCGTGGCCGTCCAGAGCCACGCGGCAGAGCAGACGGCGCGAGCGCCGCGCAATTCGCGCACCGTTGTCAGGACCCTGGAAAGATCGCGACGCGCGAATTCAAACTGGTTGCGGGAGCGGGATTTGAACCCGCGACCTACGGATTATGAGTCCGCCGCGCTACCGCTGCGCCACCCCGCGAGAAACCGGATCAGGACTTCGCGACCTCGGCATCGTCCCATTCGGCGGACACGACACCCGCAGACTTGAGCTGATCGAAGTCGCCGCGCGTGAAGGCGGCTTCTTCACCGGGCTTCACTTCCTCGCCGTCGTGAAGCACGAGGCCTGAAACCTTGAACCACCGGCGTTCGCTCTTGTCGGCGCGCCGCGACTGACCTTGCCGTGCAGCAGCTGTGGTCTTGCCAGCGGCTTCCTTCGCGGCAGCGTCAGCAGCAGCCTTGCCGGCAGCCTCTTTCGCGGCAACTTCGGCAGCAGCCTTGTCAGCGGCTTCCTTCGCGGCAGCGTCAGCAGCGGCCTTGTCGGCGGCAGCCTTGTCCTGGTCTTTCTTGCCTACCATCACCCGGCCTCCTTACGCGACCGCGTTCTGGATGAAGTAGCCGACATCCTTTGCGACAATGAGTTCCTTGATGCGCTCGCCGGTGCGGATGCGTACGCCGCCCTGCAGGCCCACGTCGGGATCTTCAATACGGCCGGAAATACGCGAGCCGTACTGCGCGGTCATGCCGAAGGTGATGCCCTGCTCAGGGTGGGCCATCGGATTGACGAAGATGGCCGATAGATGCTTGCCCCAGGCACGCGCCAAACTGGCCGGCTGGCCTGGCTTGGCCGTGTTGATGTAACCTTCACCCACCAGCACGTCCTTGACTTCGAACAGCGCGGCGAATTCTTCGCGCGTGACGACGCCCTTGTTCGTGAGATTGCCGCGAATGGCATTCACGATGGCCGGATGCGATGACAGCTTCGACCAGACAGGCTGCCCCATTGCGAGCGTGTTGGGACGATAGACGAGCGTGCCTTCCAGCGCGGTCTTGATGACGGTGATCGGGTCGGAGTTCGCATAGTCGCTGAACTGCGAGTTGCCAGCGAGCGTCACTTTGCGGCCCGCCGCGTAGTTGTTGGCGTCCTGGACGAGCGCAGCGACGCGGGCCTCCCGCACGTTGAGCACGGTGTCCATGAGCATCATGGTCGAATGCGCTTCCGGATCGTAGCTCGAACGCTTTTCAGCGCGAGCGTTAGCCGCCGCATCGATGTCCGACAGCGGGATTGGCGTCTCCAAGCCGTGATCGTCCACGGAGTCGGTCTTTTCGGTGCCGGAGAATTCGAGCTGGTTGACCTGACCACGCCGACCGACTTTGGTTTCCGGGATGTTGAAGGCCTGTTCAAGCGGGTATTCGGTCCACTTGAACCGTTCGCCACCGACCTGGACGCGGGGCAGCACTCGGTCTGCGATCAGGGTCTGCGCCTCGTTGCGATAGCCGACCGCGACAGCGGTCAGCACGGGATCGACGACAAACGGACGACGGGGAGCCATAGAGATAACCTCGTGATGATGGAAAGGACTGCGTGAAGATCAGCGCGCCGTTACGACGCGCCGATGTGGATGACGCTGCGCTCGACCTTGGCGCGGATGATGTCGCCCGCGACGCCGGGCTGCTCGGCCCAGGCAATGACGCGGACGATGTTGGTCGCCGAAGGCGTGGCCTTGATCGCGGCCGCGTTCGCGTCCGACGTGAGCGGATCGCCCGCCTGCACAGTGCCACCGAGCTTCACATCGGCAAGCCCGTCCAGAATGACGTCGACAGTATCGCCGGAGTCGCCGCCCTGGGCGTCCGCGATGCCCCACAGCGGATCGGTGTTCGCGGCGGCGGGGCCGACCTTGGACGTTGCGGACGCGTCGGTGAACTTGACGATTGTGCACGCCGCGACCACTGCGGTGGTGACGTACGAACGAATGAGGCCGGGGATCGACATTACTGCTGACGCTCCTTGATGATGGTGACTGCGTCCGCGATGCTCACATTGACGCCGAGTTTGGCCTGTTCATCGCGGTACTTGTTGGCCGCCGAAGCCAGAGCGACCGAGTCGCTCAGATCGACCTGGTCTTCGGCCTTGATGTTCTTCGGCGGCGTAGTTGGCAGATGCGCGCCGGGCTTCAGCACGGACATGGCCGCAACTTCCTGCTCGACGCTTTTCGCATCCTTCATGTGCCGCGCGATGTAATGATCGCGCATCGGTTTCAACCCGACGCGGCCGTCAGCGATCGCGCCGTCGATGAAGGCTTCCGCCTTTTCGCGCGACGTCGTCTCAACGAGCGTGTTGAGCTTCGTGGTGGTCTCGGTCAGCTCGCTCTGTAGCGACCTGATCGCATCGCCCTGGCCAGCGGCAAGCGTGGTGACCGCGCGCTCGATCGACGCGGCGTCCGCATCGTCCTTGAGGCCCGCCGCCTTCGCGATCGAAGCAAGAGCCGCCGTGCTAGACTTGAGCGTGGCAACTGCGGTGACGATCGCCGCTCCGGCGGCATCGACCTTCAGACCCGCAGCCTTCGCGATCGGGGCGAGCGCTGCGGCGGTCGCGACGTTGTCGTCACCGGTCAGCGACTTGATCTTCGCGATGACAGCAGCTTCGTCCGCGTCATCGGCAAGGCCGAGCAGCGTCCGCAATTGGGCGAGCAAATCCATATCAGTCCTCTGGGCGTTGAGCGCGGCCATGCCGCGCAGGTTGGGCGTGTTGGTGAGCGAGGCACGCAGCAGGCCGGTGACGTTGCCAGCCTTGTCATGCGAGAAGACGGGAGAGATGAAGCGATAGGCGCGCTCGCCCATGAGCGACCTGCCTGTGTCGCTCCATTCGATCCGGCCCCAGATGCCGTCGGCGCGCGCCTGCAGTTCGACAGCCCAGCCTCGCGCTGGCGACGGCGCGCCGTTCGGCGCAGCGAGATCGGTGGAATGATTTTCGTCGATGGGAAGACGGCCTTCTGCCGCCTGCAGGCTCCGCGTCGCGAGCGCAGCAGCATCGCCGACGCGATACGGGCCGCGCCCGTCGCGGGTATCGATGACGCCGCCGACGCCGGCGGGCATCAGCATGATCCACTCGGGAGCACCGGCGGCAGAACTGAGCGCGATCGGCGTCCCGGTGCCGATCGCGATCATCATCGCTGTGATGGTGGTTTTCTTGCCTGACATTCCGCCAACATCTGCGGCGGCGGCGGGTTCGCTAACCCGGACACGTGTCCGGGGTGCGAAGCTTGAAGGTGGCAGGGGCAGAAATCAGGCTATGAGCCGACCTTCAAGACCGCATTAACGACCGAAAACGTGTCCGGGGGCAAGCCGCACCCGACCAACCCGTGAAACGGGCCGGTTTCCCGTGAAACAATCCCGAATTCGACGCTCTGGCGGAATCCGGGGCCGGTGCAAGGTCCGGCTGGCCCGCCAATCGCCCACAGGTGCTTCAATTTTACTTTCAAAACCGTTCCGGGTGTCAGTGGCCGGGAAACGGGGCCAAGGCGGCCCACGGGGCGGGAATTCAAATTTCGGGATTTTGGGTGCTGCCGGGGTCCGCCTGCAGCCGGAAGCTGCGGCCTATTCCCCCAGATCGGGCATTTCTCCAGGCCGGTAGGCAAAGCCGGGGTCGATGCCCTCGGGCACCATGACGCGGCGCAGGCCGTTGGAGGTATTGATGACATGCGCAACCATCCTTGAAGCCGGGGCCGAATCCGCGACGGTGAAGCCGTAGCGGTCGAGGTCGCGCTCGCTGAGGCTTTGCACGGTGCAATGGCAGAACCAGCCGTTCGGCGGATAGTGGGTCTGCCACCACGGATCATCCACCGGCAGAATGATGCCGTCCCATGCTTCATGCTCCGGCCTCGGATTCTTCTGGCCAGCAAGATGGACATAGCGGAGATAAGGGCGCTGTTTCTTGACCGCCTGAATTTGCTGCCAGCGCCCGGCCGCGTAGGACGTCGAGACATTGGTGTCGAAGATCACGCGCGAGCGCCAGTTGCGGCCGCCGTTGTAATCCCAGCCGTACTCCTCAACGATGCGGTCGAAGTCACGGCGGAATTCATCGAGCGTGGTGCCGTTCGCGATCGCCTTGTTGACCGCGTCGTGGAAGTCCTTCACCAGCGCTTCGCTGGTCGCGCCGGCAACGGTGAACGCAACCGAATGTTCCGCCTCCCACAGATCGGTCCAGGTCGCGGTCGGCACGTTGATCTTGTCGCGCAGAAACTTGATCGCCTCGACAGGGTCGGTCGCGAAGTTCGTCACCTTGGCATGCAGCGACGGCGAAGCGCTGCGGCCACAGCTGCAGAAGCCCGGCAGCGCGACGCCGTGGGACTTAAGCATCGGCAATGTCCGCGCGGCCGGTGAGATTGGCGACGACGCGGACCATCTGCATCAAGCCCGCGAAATTCTGCTCAGCGATGCCGGGCTTGCGGCGGCGCAGCTCTGCCTGGACTTCCTCCAGCGACGCGCACTTCGCAACGATGTTGCGAACTTCGCCGATCATTGCGCCGACGCCTGGTGCAGCGAGCTGCTCGGCTTGGGCAACGAGATCGTCGATCGAGCGCACAGTCTGCCGCGCCGGCGCGACGGCCGCATTCATCGCCGTGAAGTCAAACGGCATCGATCCGGCCGCAGGCGCGGTCAAAATTTCCTCGCCGGCGTCTGGATCGGGAATGCCGAGCTTGTCATTCATCCAGGACTTGCTGACCTTGAGACCGAGCGGCACCAACCTTGTCACGCTGTCGGTGAGCTGCTTGAGGTCTTCGCCATCCTCAAGGCCGATGCGAAGCCGCGGACATTTGTCCTGCGGTCCGAATTCGAGTTTGATCCACGGCTGAATCAAATCGCGGTTCAGGATTGCCGCAATCGCACGCGCATCCGCCCGCTCGATGTCCTCCTGGACTTTCCGGTGCTCTTTGCCTGATCCAAGCCCGCCGACCTCAGCGTCGGTCGTAGACGTCTGGCCAAGAACCGCCTTCGATATCTGCTTGTCGAGCCACTCGGCACGCTTTTCGTAAAGCTCGGCACCCGCGCTGAGATTCACTGTCTCAACGAAATCAATCAACATGCTCTCGGGCACGATGGCCGCGCAGTCGCCTGCGATGTTGGCGACGGCCTTGAACAGCGTGGCTTTGTCGGCCTCTGATGCGCCGGCAGGATATTTGCCGACACGAAGCGGCTGACCATAAGTCTGGGTGAAGATCGCCCAATCGCGCTGGGTAAACGCCTTGAACATCCAGAACCATGTCGCCAGCCGGCCGATGCCGGAACGAACCGGCAAGCCTGACTTCGCGCGAATGCGCGCATAGACATACTTCGCCGGCTCAAGCGGCACATCGCCAGCTTCGGTGCGAAGCAGCGGCGTCTTCAAGTCTTGCTGGTCGAACGTGAACCAGCGCGGATCGCGCCATTCCAGGCGCTGCGGTTGCCATTGTCCTTCCGACGTATCCCAAATGATCTCGGTGACACTGAAGCCTTTTCCGACGGCGTCGAGAATATCAAACAGTTCGTCCTGCAGCTCGTCGCGCAACAGCCAGTCGCGCACCGTGTCTGCTTGTTCGACATGTTTCGGATCATCGGACGCAGCGTCAACAAAGATGGGAAGTTGTGAGACGGAGCGCTTCCGCGTGCCGAGCACGCCCGTATAGTGAAGGTCGCGTTCCTCGATCTGTTCGGCCAGTTCGAGATAACGCAACGGGTGGCCCATATCCGCAGAACGCAGGATCTGTGCAAGACGCACGGGATTGAGGCCGTCGCCTGGATAACCGGAGATTGGCGAGCGCACGCCGGTTGTCGAAGGCCCGGAGATTTCCTGTGTCAGAATCTCGCGGCGTATGGGTCGGCCGTACTGATCGGTGATGCTCCAGTTTTCAGCCATCGGTCTTTCTCGATTCTTCGTTGTGATACTTCACGGCCAGCATCGCGATCAGGCGCAACGTGCCTTCAATCAGCGGCAACGCGCCGTTGTCGATGCCGGCGCCACCACCAGCTGCTGGATAGGCGTGGCCTTCCGAAACAGCGCGCTTCAGTTTCGTGGCCTCTCCAGCGAAGTCGATCTTGTCGCCGAGCGTTCCGACGCGCTTCTCCGCGATATACTCCAAGCACTGAAAGACGCATTCCGTGCAGATAGCGGTCAACACAGCGCCCGCGATCATGGTTTCGGTTTCATGCTGCGACTTTCCGCAAAAGCCGCAGTAAACGGTTCGTGTCTCACCGGCCACGTTTCTTCTCCAACTGACGTTCAAGCTTTTCCGCCGCCCAGGCCTTCGCCGCATCAGGCGCAAGTCGACGCGCAACAGCGTCGGCCGCACGCTCCATGATTTCGCAAATCGATTGGCCTATGTCGGCACAGACGCACTTGCCACCGTAGATCGACCGGCAGACCAGGACCGCACATTCTTCCATCTCTGAGAGCGGCTTTCTACGCATGCAAAGCACCATCGCGCGGCGAACGCCGATCAAGGCCGCGCGCCTCGGGGATTTCAAGGAATTCGGGGCACGTATCCTCGCGCAACGCATGGAGGCTGCCGCTGGGGTGGCCATTCTTATGAAACAGCGGTGACGTCGGCTCGACACAAAAGCCGATCGATGAGGACCTGAAGCAGGCCCAATGGTCACAGTTCAAGCAAACATTTTGCCCGGCGTAGAACTCCTGCGGGGTCATAGGCCACCCCGCAATCCGGCACCGAGCGGCTGATGCCACCACTCATGTTCACTCGATCCATCATCAAAGATGGAACGATCGTCATCATCGTTCGATCCATGGACCGAAGCCGACCGGTAACCAGCCTCCCAATAGTCCTGACGTGAGGCGAAATATGCGAGTGCGCCGGCAACGGCAGAGTCGCCGTGGCGCGGGAAACCATCCGCGCCCTTGAACCGGTGATCGTCCGGAATCTTAATGATGCCGCCGACATACGAAAGCGCCTGATGATCGCGCAGCACGTCATCGTGTTTCGGAAGAACTACCGTGCGATCGCCGAACGCCTCGATGTAGGGCGGCATGTTGAGGCGATACCATTCCTGGGAGAGCTTCACTTCGACAACGCCGCGATACTTCAACGCCGCGACTTCTGCGAGATACGCGCCGTTGCCGGTGGCATCGAGCGCGCCACCGCTCAGTCGCGGCAGTCGATCGACAACATAGAACAGAGTTTCGCGCTGCTGATCGAACGTCACATTGCGCAGCTCGACCTGAAGCGCGCAGGTTCGGGTCAGGCCATGCCCGATCTCGTTGACGTAAATTACCGATGCGTCGCCGGTGCGTGCGAAGTCCTGACCGAACACATGGCGAAGCTTCGGATTGAGCTTGTCCAGGATCGGCTTCAGCTCGCGCTCGCAGAATTCCAGTGCCATGGCTTTGCGCTGGTCTTCAGGCAGGTTCTTGAACTCGTCTTTCAGCGCCCACCGCACGATCGGAATGTCGGCCTGCATGCACGCCTCGATCTGCACGCGGGTGAGCGCCGCTCCTTCGGCTTCCGCTGGCACGCAGTCCAGCTCCTGCGCCATCGCAGATGTGCGCACGCCATAGGAGGAACGGATTTTCTTTTCCCAGGCGGCCTCGGCCTCGGCCGACCAGGTCTCGCCCTTCATGGCGCAGACACGGCAGAACAATCCGTTCTCAACCGCCTTTGAAAACGGAATGAAGTGAAGGCTGAACGGCACCTTTTTCGCCTTCGCCTCGCGGATCAGCTCGTTGAACGGATTGAGGACGCCGTTGTGGGTCGAGATCACCACGATCTTGCCGCCCCAGATCAGCAGCGCGTTCACAGCATCGAGCACCTCGCGCACGTCCTTGTGGAACGCCGCTTCATCGATCACGACCTTGCCCTGGAGACCGCGAATATTTTCCGGCCGGGATGATAACGCCTCAACGCGATAACCCGATGCGAAGCGGACACGGAACGCCGAAATCATGTTCGACGTGCCGTCCTCCTTGCGGTCCTCGAACAGGAACTCCTCGATCGCGACCAACTCGCCGGCCACGACCTTGGCGAAGTGCGCGACGTAGCCAATGAACTCGCGGCCCTTGTCCTTGGTGTCGCCGACATAGAAGACGTTCATGCCGCCAGCCGATCTGCTGCTGGCTGCAAGCAAGGTGTCATCCAGCGCCTCGGCAAACGTGATGCCGGTGCGCCGGCCTTTCTCGCCAAGCTTCAGATCGCTCTTGTCCTCAAGCCACTCGGCCTGATGACGCATGAGAATGCCTTCCGCGAACGGATCGAGTTCCGACGGAATATCGCCGCCGCGCGGCAATTCCTCGGGAAGCGATGCAGGATCGCGTGAAATCACTGGCGCGTCGGTCAAAGCCCGACCTCCTGCAAAAATCCTTCAAGGCCGATCGGCTTCTCCGGCCGCAAGAAATAGTTTCGGATGTGCGACCAGTTCCGTTGATCCTGCCCGTTCAGCAAATCCTCCATGTGGTTGAGCTGCGCAGGCTTCGAAACTCCCTTGGCCGCGCGCTTCATCGCCAGCCGCGCGATGCGCTTGTCGCGCTTCTTCAGCGCGCGGTAGCGGTCACGCAGATGCTGCGGCAATTTCCGCCAACACTTGCCGCACACGATCTCGTTGCAGTCAGGATGCTTTTCCTGAGCAGCGGTGCGACGGCACACCGGATTGATGCAAAGAATGCGGCCATTCTCGATCATGCAACCGGCTCTCGATACACAATCGGCTTCTGGTCACGCGGAATCCGGTGATGGCCGCGTGCGAGTGGATGCTTCGGCTTCCAGGACTTCGTTGTTCCGAGACAAACGAGCTTCAGCTTGTAGACGGACAAGGCTCTGCTGCAGAACCATTCGGCTCGATCTTCCAGATCGCCGCCGTTACCCCATGCCACGAGGAGCGATCCACCGTTCGACTGTGCATACTCCATCGCGCTGACGATGTATTTCCAATTGTCGGGGCCGAACGGGTCTTCGCGGGTCAACAGCTCGGACGGCTTCGAGGTCCGGAGTGCAAACAGGTTCACGATCAAGAGACCGCCATAGCCCCACGCCCTCGCGAAATGTATCAACGTCAGGACGGTCGGATCGTCGCGCTTGTCATCGGCCCGGCTGGGGTTCAGCATGCTGACGACCAGCAAAGGCTGAGACTCATCCCAAATGCGCCGCGCTTCATACCGGTAGCAATCGCCGGGTCCAGAAATCACTGCGGTCCGTTCAATATCAACGCCGCTCACGATTGCACCATGTCGATCAGGTCGAGCTGCGGATTATCGGTGCGTGATTTCGCGCTGACTTCATGCACCGTTGAAGGTAGCATCCACTTCGCGGGCGGAGGCACGCTCGACGCGTCGGCCGGCTCCCAGGCGAAGTAACCGAGCGCACCGACGCTCGGGATGAAGTCGCACGGCTGCGCGTTCGCCAACATCAAGGCGCGAGGGCCGAAGTACCAGCGGCTCTGCGGCGGCGCGCTCGGCTTGGTCACGTGAGTAACAGTCACAGCACCAATGATGCCGCCGCGCAGCAGCTCACCCGGCGGCGGACAGATCACGCCGATCCCGGCCATGAATTCCGCAGCGCTTTCGTACTCGTGCTTCAACATGCCTTTGGCGGCGTGAATAGCGATCCGCCGCTCGATCGGCTTCGGCAGATGCCGCAGCATCATTGGTCCGCGATTCTCACAATCCTTCCCGTGGAAGATCGCCCACGCCCATGGCTGGCGAACGGACAGTGCGAGTGCGGGCAGCTCGTGACGCGCGATCATGACGGCGCACCCGCGTTGCACGTCGGGCAAGGAATGCCGCGCTTGGCTTCACTCACGGTGCGGTACGGTATCCAGTCAGTTTCAGCCTTGCACTTTCGACAACGGAAGACGGCGATGCGATCGCCTGCATCGACCACATGCGCCAGCGGGCCTCGCATTTTACGCGGCGGCCTCGGAAGCAGTTCCCCTTGGCGAGCCGTCATGACGGACACCCGCATGCAAGCCGGACGAGAAAGCTGAAGACGTACCAGGTCGTACCGATCGCGCCGACGCCGGCGAACAATCCGAACAGGATGGGTCCTAGAAGATCGCGTAGCATCACACGATCCGAACGTGATTGATCACAAACCAGAGCAGCCAGACGACGAACACGCCGATGGCGGCCAACCCGATCATGGCGAGATAGAAAATTCCTCTCAGGTCAAAGTGAGGCATTCGGCTTCTCCGGTTTTGCGGTGATGCCGAGAACCTTCGCCTTGATCGCTTCGACCGTCTCGGCACTGAGACCCTTTTCCTTCGCGACATGCTCGATTGCGGCAGTCGCCTTCGACTTGTATTCGGCCTCGACCTTGCGGCGGCCGTCCGCGCTGAGGCGCTTGGCCTGTTCGGCCGCTGTCAGCGCGCGCGCGGTCATCATCAGCATTTCGGCAGTCGCGCCGTCCGCATCGAGCGTGCCGGCATTGCCGAGCATTTCCGCGATCAGCGTTTTGATAGTCTCGGCCAGCATCAGCGTGACGGAATCGTCACCGGCCTGGTCGAACTTCGGCGCGAGCACCGCAGCGATCTCGCGGGTCTCTTCCAGCCTGCGGCCGAGCAATGCGACGCGCAGCGCGGTACGGTTGAAAGCCGACTTAGAAATCACAGGCGGTTCGGTGATGCCCTGACCAAACGCAGCCGCCTTCAGCCGCTTGTTGAATTCGTCCAGGATATCGAGCTGGGCTTTCTTCCGCTTCTTGAGCTGGTCGAACGCCCATACCTTCGCTTCATCTGCCCATTCGGGCAGTTGGTCGATGACCGAGAGGCGGCCACGCTTTGCCTGGACGGACTCGGCCATGGGTCATCATTCCTCAACCGGCGACGGACGCTTGACGCCTTCGATGATCTGACGGCGTTCGACATGCTCGACGCCCTTGGGCAACAGGCGCGCGACGACGACGCTGCCGGCAGCGGTAAGCTTCACCGCATTCATGTCTTCCAGGTACTTCAGTTCGTCGCGTACCCACTCGCGCGATTTGCCGATGCCGAAGCTTTCCAGCGTCGCGCGCAGCAAGCCGTCGTTAAGCTGGTAATCGTTCTGCTTGTGCAACTCGCGCAGAATGATGAGGCGCGCGTCCTCGCGAATGATGTCTCGCATCACGTCATAACCTTTTCCAGAATCGCTTCCTGCATTCGATCGGCCATGTTGGCGATCGGCTTCATTCGCTCGGTTAGTTTTCCCATTTCCGTCTGCATTTCCTTCAGGGCGAGTTCGAGCCTGTGCGTGGCGTCCTTGTCCGGTAAATGCTTCAGCTCACCTTCAACCGCGGCAATGCGGTCCTCAACGATCTCGACCTTTGCAGCTACCGCAGTGACGCGAAGGTTGACGTCCTTCAACTTCTGTTCGTCGGCCTCGGATCGGTCTTTACGAAACGAGCGCCACAAAGCGATTGCCGAAAGAAGGATCGCGGCCACCGTCGCGATCGACTGAAAATCCACAAACACCTATTTTCCCTTCGCAAGCCGTTCGCGCTGATGCGCCTGACATTGGCGCGTCGCGGTGAGATTGCCGTTTGCCTCGTCCAATGCGCCGGCGAATTCTCCGGTGCCGAGGCGCGGATCAGTCCTTTCTGTGAGGTGCGGATCAGGAACATTCTGCGCGAGGTTTTCGCAGTCACGTCCGATCTGCACCGCAGGCTTAGCGGGCGCGGGCGCTTCGCTTGTGTCGTGCGCGCAGCCAATCAAGAAACTCGCGAGAATAACGACAGGCAACATCCGGATCGTTGCCGTATTTCGTGCGCCACACATCGAGCTGTCCCTTCGTTTCCTTCCGCTCTGCATCGGCGCGATCGCGCAGGCGCTGCGCGTCCTTCGCCGTCGCTTCCATGCTTTCGAGCATCAGATTGGTGAAATTCAATTCGCGCTGAAGCCGCGCCGTATCCTCTCGTTGATCGGCGACACGAAACCCGACCAGGAACAGCAGCGCCGCCGTGGTGATGATGCTGGCGAGCGCAGCGGCACGGATGTAAGGCGCGAGCGGCGGCATCAGCCGCTTGATCAGCGGCAAATGTCCGATGATGAACGTCGCAAATGCGACCAGGCCGAGCAGTGCCAGCACCGGGTAGGATGTCGCGGTGTTCCAGAAGATATCCGACGTCAATCCGTCGAACGTGTCCCAGGCATTGCGCAGATAGGCGATCATGCCGGTTGTCCTTCCGGCACATCCGCGAGCACATCGCCATCGATCGCTCGGCGCGCACGCTTGGATTTGAAGCTCGACCAGAAGGCGTAAGCCACGCCACCGATCGCGATGGCGACGCCCGCAAGAGTAAGCGTGAGATAGATGTTATCGACGATGTGGCTGGTCCCGACCACGCTTGCCAGCGAATCCTTGCTGCTGGCGATGACACCGGAGAGGCTCGCGCCGCCGACAGCACCTGTACCGGCCTGATGCGCATCGAGCATTGGCTGCGCGACGTCGCTGGCGTAAGCCTTGGCATCGCCGCCGGACATGTGTGCGGAAATCGGCTCGGGTCCGACCGAGCCGGTCGCCCAGGCCTGACTGATCGCCTTCACGTTGCTGACGCGCGCTGACCAGCCTCTGCCGAAATCGCGCCATGTGGTCAGCGTCTTCAACATGCCGAGACGGCGAGATTCCATATCCGCGATAAGGCGATCATGATCCGGATGCGCTGCAAGAGCCGCCAAGGTCGCTTCGCCAAGCTGACCGTCAACTTCGACGTTGCCGAGCGCGCGCTGCAGCCATTTGATGCTCTGGAAGGGACCGGAGTTCACTGCGCCGTCGAATACAGCGAGATCGACGCCGGCGGGCAGTTCATCGCCGCGAATGGCGTTCCAGTACTGCGACCGATAAATCGCATTCCGCTCGGCCATCCATTCGGCGGTGCCGCGCATGAACTGAGTCAGCGCGCGCCGCGGTTTACCCATGCGGTCGCGATATCCGTCATAGACGCGCTGGATGATGCCTTCGAGCGTCACGCCGCCGGGGTCGCGTGGATGATTGCTGAAACCGCCCTCGTAGCGCAGCACGACCGGCATACACTTGTCGAAGTTCGCCCGCATCGCGCGCTCCTATCGAACCGCGATGAAGATCAAAACGGCGGCCAGCAGGACGCCAGCGAGCCGGATAAGGTGAACTGGATTCAGCAAGGCGGATCGTCCCCAAGTGAGGCCCGATCAATCCCGTAATTTCCCGAATTGAATAACCCGGACACCTGTCCGGGTGTTTCACGCGAAACAGCTAGAACAAGCGGCCTTGGCGCTTGTCCCGCTTGCCGCGATGCCGGGCGCGGTGACGGCGCACCGTGCGTCCCGTAATCCCGAGAATGCGCGCGATCGAGGACTCGGACGCATCGTCATCCTGGTCCAGCTCGTGCACACGCTGGGCGACCTTGCGGAGCAACTGGCGGAAGGTGCCGCCGACATAGAGCGGAATCTCGATATCCTGGCCGCGAACATGATCCACGGCGAAGTGCTTGCATATTTTCTGAGCTGCGGCGAGTCCTACCGTCTCGACCAGCCAATGATCCGCATCGATCCGTGCCGGGACATAAATGCGCGTGCCGCCCTTCGCCGACGCGATCGAGAAGGCTGCGGCTTCACCCGCAACATCCGCAATTTCTGCCAGAACACCGGGCAGCTTTTCCGTCATGGTGTGTCCACCACGCGGGATCGAGCCACATTGTCCAGGATCGTCACGACGATGCCGTTGCGGATCACGTATTGAAGCCCATCGGCATTGACGATGACGTTGCCTGTGCCGAGAGTTTCGGCCGCTGTTAGGGAGCGGTTCAAGGATGCTTCAATCGCGGTGCGCAACCCATCCACGTCAAGGCCGCCGGCGCGCTCCAAGAAGCGCAGCAACGCATGGTTCGAAACACGCACGGCGGTTTGACGTGGGGTTTTCATGATCACGCCCAGCCGTACAGGTGGCGGCCGGCGCGCTTGCCGTTCCGGCCGCTTCGAGGCTCGCTGGGCGGCTGATACGCCATGCGGCAATGGTGAGCGCAATACGGCATGCCGCTAATGGCCTTGCCGCCGCAGAAGTGGAAATCCGAACTGCGAGGATCACCGACGGGCCAGTGACAGATTGCATCGTGCAGTTCCATCAGCGCGACGCGCTGATGGATCGGGATGATCTCCGCCACTGGCGCAGGTTCGGGATCAACCTGCTTGGCGACGGCGGGAACGGCAGCACCGCGATAGCTCGGCGTATTGTTCTGCCGGAGATAGTGCGTGGCGGGAGCCTTTCGCTGGCGCGCTTGGGCGGGCTTGCGCTCCCGCCGTTTCATCAGGCCGAGCCGGTGAGCTTTACCGATCACCGCGTTGCGCGTGAGCCCTCCCAGCTCATTCGCGATCTGGCTGGCCGAAAGGCCATCCGCCCACAACTTCTTCATCGCCTCGACGCGATCATCGCTCCACGGGACGATACTCATTTGCCCGCCCCATGGTTGATGATCCAGGCGCGGAGCTTTCGGCCGAGAGCCTTCTGGAGCTCGTCGTAATCTTCCGGCTCGAAATATTGAATGCTGCCGTATTTTCGCACGACCTTGCAGGCGTAATGGTCAAGCCCATGATCCCACGCGGCTTCGGTGAAAGGCCGTATTGCGCCGATATCGATGCACCGTCGCCACTGCGCTCTGACGACTGCGAGCTTTGCTCCTTTCACATCTGCTGTGTCCGCAGGCCACTCGACTTTTGCTTCGCGCGCCAGCCATGCCTTCAGGCCCTCGATGGCGGAATTGCCCGCGCGCGGCTCGCGCAAGAAGTTGGTATGTGATACGCCGGTCTGCCGCTGCAAATAGGCCAGCATCGCCTTGTCGGTGCGATCCCGCACGATGCCGAGGTCATAACCGGCGATCCACAGCGCGCGCAGCTTCCGGCCGATGTTGGTATCAAGCCCGGCAACGGCACCGCGCGGGCCGACTCCCTGACCGGCGGCTTCCTTCAGCCGGTCGATGACCCGGCCGCCGGTGATGATCGTCAGATCCTTGGCGGTGCGCACGCTGGCTTCGCGATCGAGAAAATCGCGGTAGGTGTCGTCATCCATGCCGGCGCGCTGCTTCAGGACGTGGATCGTGCTCAACATGGCACTCGTGATCGGCTTCTCAGAGAGTTTCATTGGTTCTCACCTGTCTGATGCGTTGCCATTTTCTTCTTCGGGAATCCGGTTTCGTCGCGTGTGCCGAGCGGCATGATCACCAGCTCAAGGCCCATCGAGTTCAATTCATCTTCCAGCGCACCGATCTCGGGCGTGGCCAGCAGGCGGCCAAGGATTGTCATCGACGCCGCGCAGATATCGCGCGTGACGTCACGCACTTCCTCGGCAAGAAACTCGTTGGTCGAAACTTCGAGGTGCGCCTTGTCGACGGCGCTCAGTACGGTCGTATGATCCCGCTTCCCGAACTGCGCGCCGATCGTCACGAGCGAGTGCGGCGTCAGAGTTTTCGCCAGATACATTCCAATGCGGCGCGGCCACGTCACACGGCGGGTCCGGCGCGCGGAGACGATGTCGGTGACGGACACGCCGTACCGGACCGCCACCGCGCGCTTGATCCCGCCGATTGTGATGTGGGGCCGAGTCATGCCGCCGCCGAAACCTTTTCGGCATCGTCGAGCATCAGCGCGACGAAATCCGCGACCACGTCAGCCGGCTTGTCGCCCGTCGCAGCACAATGGGCCTGCAGCGCGGCCTCCACCTCGGGCGGAAGCACGTAAGCGGGCGACGTCGTCGCCGCGCCCGGCACGATCCGGATAGAGTTCCGAATATGCTCCTGGTACGTGATCCAGCCACGCGCGCGGAGGATTTCCAGAAGACGAGCGACAGCTCCTTTCGATCGCTGACCCAACGCGACGCGCAGGTCTTCATAGGAGGGCGAGCTTCCATGCGCCGCGATGTGGGCCTCAATTGCCCGGAAACAATTGCGTTGTGTCGGCGTAAGCCCGGTGCGTTCCGACATCACGCCGTCTCCGCGAGCTGTTCGTCGGAGAATGGCTCGATGGTGAAGGTCTCGCCGGCGGACGCGATCTTGATGCCTTCGATCTTTTCCGCCAAATTCGGATTGCGGAGCATCGCAACCTTGTCGATCTCGAACGTGGCGCGCAGGAAGTCCTGGAATTGCTCGCCGCCGGACTTGATGCGCGCAATGATGTCCTCGATCTTGCCACGCGTGTTGACCTTTGCCGGGTTGTGCCGCCACGACACCTTGCCTGTCCCGAGATCAACCGTCTTGTTCCGGTCGTTTCCAGTGAGGACCGCACGGTTCGCGTCGCAGTAGAGCTGCAATCCCTTGAACAGTTCATCCGCCTTCGCATTGAACGGCTTTGCCTCCTTAAGGAATTCCTCCTTTGTGTCGGCGAGCGCCTGATTCATCCTGGTCTCGATCGCTTCCACATCGCGCACCGCGCGGCCGTACTCGGCAAGCATCGACTGAGCCTCGTCCCGCGACTGCGGAACGCGGACAGCCACGACGGCCATTGCAGATTTCTTAGCCATTGGTCTTCTTCTCCTGGTTGGTGGTGGTGGGCTTGGGATAACCGAGCGCGGTCAGCGCATCGGCGATTTCGAAGATGAGTTCGGAAACCTCGGCCATAAGCGGCGCGCGAACCTGCGGATCGCGCGAGGCCTGCAGCACGTCGGCCGTTGAAAAGAGCGTGAAGACCTTTTCAACGATCGGATTCAGGTCGTTGAGCTGGACGGCCATGGCGAGGATTTCGACCGTCGATGCCTGGATCGCGGCGCGCGATCCCTGCTGCTGGATGCGCTTGGCGAGCGCGGGCACATCCACCGCGAGCACCATGTCTGCGAAGCTCGGATCGCCCGGAGCGAGCGTGGCGTGATCAGTCACGGCGCACCTCGCTCTGTTGGCTGCGCTGTGCTGGCGTCGGAAACAGCATGATGTTGGTGCCGGGTTTCGCCACTTCTGCGACGACGTCCAGCGTGTCCACCGGGCAACCGAGTTCAAGAAGCAACGCCTTGGCGTGGCAGGTTTTAAGGTCGCTTTGAAAGGCCAACCAGTCCGCCACCGATGGGAACGAAGCATCCTCACCGGATGACCAGGCGTTAAACGTGTCGGACAATCGCTTCAGATCGCGGCTCAACATCACGCGTCCTCCTGATTGATGCGGGAATGCGGGCATCCGCTCCGGCACGCGCGATAGACGCGCGCACGGATCGATGATGCGCCGGTGCGGCCCATCTTCTGTTCGTCCAGGCAGCGGTCCCGGCCGATCTCGCCATAAACCGGGCACATCACCACCATTCCCATCAGCGCACCGCGCACCTTCTGCTCGACGCGCGAAATGTCGCCCGGATAGTTTTTCGCCAGCACATGGCTGAAGACAGCCGCCGAGTAGCCCACGCGTTTGGCCGCGCGCGCGCCGTTCGTGCGGTTGCCTTCAATTGCCCATTCGCGGACCCAATCCGGCAGTTCGCCCTTCCAAGCGGCTTCGGCCTTCGCCAGAAAATCGACTTTCTCCTTCATACGAGCAACTCCACAGCGTGAGGGCCGTCGAAGACGCGGCGCGAGTTGCGGTCGAATGTCAGCGAGACCTGGATCAGCATCGGTGGGCGCGGGCCGGTGTTCATCTTCGGCACGAGCCGCCATCGATCAGAGGACCGTGCAGCGGGATCGCGCAGCAAGGTCACGTATCCCGCGTCTCGCAATCGCCGCACATACAGCTCGGTGGATTCGGCTGAGACCGGCAGCTTGTCGGTGGATGCCGTGAACGCCAACTCTGGCAAGGTGAACGTCTTCAGGTTGCGGATGGCAGTCCAAAGACATTCCTCAGTGGTCCCGCTGCGCAGTTCGCGCTCGGGTGGCTTGACCTTCAGGCGGATATGCTCGTTGCGACCGACAGGCATCACGCCACCGCCTTGACCTTGGAGGCGTAAAGCTGCACGTGACGCGGCTGCGGCGGCTCGCCGGTGTGGAATTTCTGGCCGCCGAACGCCTTCAGGTCGATAGTGCCGACGCCCTTGTTGGCGGCGACCTCGCGGACGTGGTCGAGATTCACGACGATGCGGCGCGCGCGTCCGCCGGACGCATTGCAGATCGCGTCCAGCAAGTCGTCCTTAATTGTGAGGCCGGGCACCAGCGCGCGGGCCAGCACGCGCGTATCGTCCACATCGCAAGGCTGCGCGGGGAACCAGTCCAGCACGCGATTGTGGACCCGCTCGACGGTGAGCAGCTTCTGCGGCAGCTTTTCTTCACCGATCATGATGACCGGAGCGGTTGAAGCTTCCTGAATTTCGCGGACGATCTCGATATATCCCTTGTCAACGAGCCGATCCGCTTCGTCGATGATGAGCGGCCGGTTCGGAAATTCACCGAGCGCATCAATCACGCGCTCGGCAAGTTCAGCGACCGAGGCTTTTTTCGGGAAATCCTCTCCGAACTCGCGCAGGATTGCGCCGAGGAAGTACCGCCGGGTCCAGCTATCGCCCACCTCGACGCGAGTCGCCTTTGTCTTGTTCTGAGCGAAGATTGACGAATAGGTTTTTCCATATCCTGACGGCGCGTGGCAGACTGCGAGGCCCGGAAGATGCGGCGCGCGATCGACGAGACGCACCGTCATCGCCATGAAGGCGGCGACGTTCTTGATCGCGACCGGGCCGTGTACAATGGATGGCTTGTTGCTCATGAAATGGTTCCTTGGGTCTGGACGATTTGATCGGCATCGCCGTAGGTCATGGCGAAGCCCTTGTACTCGGCACCTTCGCGGTAACTTCCGAGCCAGAGCAGCTCGGACGTCTCCACAAACTCTTTGCGCTCAACGCGCGCCTCGATCTCGCGTGCGCGATTCCAGCGCTGATGCGACGTCTCAGCTGTACGGATCGGCTTGATGTTCGCAGCGGGCGCGGCTTCTTCCGCGCGCATCTTCGCGGCGAGCGCGGCGATGTCGTCGGAATGCGATGTCACAGGCTCGCTGGTCGCGGCGCGTGCCGCTGCAAGCGCTGGCGTATCGTGTGCTGCCTGCGGCTTTGGAAACTCGATCAGCTTTCCGGCATCAACCATCGACTGGCGATGAATGACGGTTGCGAAATCCGCCGCCTTGATTTTTCGTGCCGCGCGCTTCACCGGCTCCATGCGCTCGGCAATAAACCGCTTCTGTTCGGCGCGGGCGCGGGCAATCGCTTCAGCCGGATCGATGCCGAGCAGCTCGGGCGCGATGGCTTCGCCGAGATAGGTTTCGCCGTCTGCTTCGAAAACAAAAGCGCGGCCCATGTCTGACACGTCCATGCGCACCATGACGGTGTCGCCCACGTTGAGAAACCCGCCGATATAGTGAGTGCTGTTCACGCGCACGCCGGTCTTGGTGACGGTGCGCATACCGCCATTTTCGGCGACCGGCGCCAGCAGCATGTCGAGCGCGCGAACGTCCTCGATCTTGCGGATTTTGGTCGGTGCCATCGCAGCCATGGCGAACGGCGACTGTCCCTTCAGGCTGGAATGCGGCGCGCGGCCGTAGACATCGGCGCACCAGTCATCCAGGCGCTTCTGCAGGTCAGCGGTAGACAGTTGAATCTGGAAGGTGTCTTCCGGAGCTTCGCCGAGGCGGGCCGAGAACGCCTTGCGATTCTCGATCACCTTGCGATCGGCCACCGAGTGACCGACGAAGCCCGGCAGCGTCCGCATTAGGCCGCGCTGCAGAGTGCCGATCGCGCGCTCGACATGGCCCTTCTGCTCGGGCGAAAACGGCGCTGACGTTTCATGCTCGATGCCCAGCGCAGCGAAGAGGCGCTGGGTGCTGTGGGCGATGAAGTCCGATCCGTTGTCGGTCTTGATCCGCTCGGGCACGCCCCATGCGAGGATCGCCTTGCGGATCAGAAGGCCGACGCCAGCGGCGCGCGCGGTATCGGTGGCAAGCGCAACCATGCGCCGCGAATAAATATCAACGCAGACGTAAATGTTGCGGCGTCCGTCCGTGGTGAAGGCGTCCGCTGGCGAGGCGTCGATCTGCCAGATTTCATTGAGCTGCGACGCCGGATTGAGGTTGCGCGCCGCGAACCGCATCTTGCTCTTGAAGCCATCGGGATTGCGGATCGACTCTAGCTCGACGCGGTAGGTCTCGCGCCATGCCTTCAAGGCATGTTGAAGCGTGCGCACCGGCGGCAGCTTCACGGTCTTGTTGCCAATGGTGACGGCGGAATAACTATCGCGCAGCAGCGCGTGAATGTGGTGGGCCGTGAGCTGCGGCTGTTTCGCGATCAGCGCCAGAACGAAGGTGCGGACCTCGCCGCCATTTGCGCGGTCGAGAATGCCGGTGCCGCGCCGTGCTGCGGACTTGTCAACACCAAGTTTCGACTTCTGACCGCTGCGATCGAGCGCGCGCCAGCGGCGCAGCGTGCGCGGGTTCAGCGTCTTGACCTCGGCCTTGATCCATGGCGCGACATCGATCTTGCCGCCGTTGTAAAGATCGCTGAAATGAGCTTCGGCCTTCTTGATGCCGACATTGCTCTGCGCCGCGAAGGATGCGACCTGATGCATAATCGCAAGGCGAGCATCGCGCGCCTGTGATGCGGTGCCGCTCAATCTATCTGCCGCTGGCTCCGCTGCGGCTTCCCGCGCAACCGCAACAGGAACTTCGACGGCCTCGATGGTCTGACCGATGTAGGCAACGCGCGCCGCTTCGGGCAACGAGTCCACCGCGTATTCGATTCCGCCGCCGCGACCTGCGCGCGGGCGCGAGGTCCAGCCGCCGCGCTCGGCCGCAAACAGCACGCCGCGCGGCGATGCTGGCAGGCCGGGCAGCTTCAGCGCGGCAATTTCGGATGCGGAGAGGAACATCTTCACGAACGGCCCGCCTTCCACTGCGCATCGGCGGCATTGACTTCGCGCTGCAACTTCTCGACGGCTTCCTTCGCCATTTCGCGGCGGATCAGCGCTTCGTATTTTCCAGACACCGCGATGACCTCGGTGCCCTCAAGCAACGCGTTGATGAGACGCACGTCCCCCGTGACGTTGAACAGCGCCACAAGGCGGTGCGCCGAAATGTTGCTGTTTTCGTTTGCCGTCGATGTGTACTGGTCAAGCTGGGCCGTCGTGATCCGCTCGCCGAGTTGCTCGCTCATCAGATGCGCGATCGAGTCGCGCCCGTGACGGCTATCCTTGATGGCTTCCGCCACCGCGCGCTTGATCCGCGCCGATGCCCGGCTGGCGCGGACACGTTCCGGCGCGAAGCGCTCGACCACCGGCTGCGGCGAATAGTCCTTGAAAAGGTCTTTGGTGACCGTATCGCGGCGTCGGCTCATGCTGTCCACGCCTCCGGCAGATCGACGACGATCCAGTGCCGCTGCGGCACGCGGGTCTGAAGTCCGTCGAAGGCGTTGAAGGCATCCGCCATGACCTGGGCGATCAGCCGATCCTCGTAAGCGTGCGCCTTCTCAGGCGCGCCCGTCGTCACCGGGATCGGAATTGTTTTGTTGGAGACATAGCTGCCGTCAAAAAAGCGTGGCTGACCGCGCAACAGACGTCCGACTGCAAAGCTCATGGCTGCCTCGCGGAGATTTCGAACGCACGGTGCGATTCCGCGACGATCTGTTTCGGGGACATGGCGCGGTGAACGGCGACGCGCGCATCGGGCACGCGCGAGACCGTGAGCGCGGCAAGGGAAATGGCGATGAGAAGGATGGCCGTGATCGCACAGCGAACAGCGGTGGCGCGCTCCATGATCATGCGCGCCTCCTGGTCTGATTCAGTTTTGGAACCCGCTTCTGAATCGACCGCTGTGAGCGGTTGCGGTTAGCCTTCGAGCGATATGGCGGCCGAGCGGCGACCGGAGTGATCAGTTCGCCGCGTTCATCAAACCAGCGAGGCCAGATTTCATGCAGCTTGAAACCGAGAAATTCAGCAATGATCGTGTTAGAAGGGAGACGTGGATATGTAAGAGCTGCGCCAAGCGTGCCGGACGAAAGTCCGTTGTCGCGCCCGAGCGCGGCCAGCGAAGTTCCGCGCACCTTCACTGCCGCAATGATCTCCGCCCGATGCCAAATCTTGGTATTCACGAGATTTACCCGCTAATGCAACGATCAAAGCAAAATACCCGCTCATGAGAAAAAAATCAATTAATCCGGACCGGAATTCGGTGTTTTCGGCCAACGAATTCCTTCAGGCGGGAAAACGTCGCCTAGAACTCAAGCAAATACGGGTTTTAGTTGAGGAATTGCTGGCGTTGCCGGAAGGCGCACCCATGCCGGACTGGTCGCATTTGTCGGTCGGTGACCGGCTTGCGGTCGCCCGGCGGCTGGTTCCGAACGATGCGATCGAGGACCTGACGGGCAAGTCCGATTCGCAGCTCCAGCGTTATGAGATCGCGCCGACGATCCCGCTGAATTCCGTTGCCGCGCTCGCAGCCGAAACGGAAATTCCCTTGGACTGGTTTGTGACCGGGCGTGCGATGGACCGGAAACCGCCGCTAGTCGTGATCACGCCGGATGCTCCCCAGGCGGACCTGGAAGACGTTCCGATCCAAAAGCTGGCCTTTAAAGCGGCGGCCGGGTCTGGCGCGATCATGCTTGACGACCGGGCGCAGCACGTGCGGTTTCCGCGCGACACCTTGGCACGAGCGAACGTCGCGCCGCAGAATGCTCGATTGATGGAAGCATCAGGCGAGAGCATGCGATCGACGATCAATGATGGCGATCTATTGCTGGTCGACATCTCGCCATCGGCGCAGCAGATTATCGAAGGGAAGATTTACGTCTTCTCGGTCGGCGAGGACGCTTTCGTAAAAAGGCTCCGACGCCTGGGTGACGACATCATCATGATATCGGACAACCGGGAAATGTTTCCCGAAGTGACGGTGCCGAAGGATTCTCCGTTTCGGATTTATGGGCAGGTGCGATGGTCAGGCAAATTTCATTGAAGGTGCGGACGCAGATCGGCTCGATGGCGCTCGTTGCAATTCTCGGCTTTGCTGCGTCAGCGCATGCCGAACCGGCAAAAGAAGTTGATCCGGCCGTGCTGGCCGCCTGCGATGCTGCCGGCGATCTCATGGTCAAGCTGATCCAGGCCGGTGACATGGCGAACGCAAAGAAGCTGAAGCCGACGGTGCAAAAGTGCCTCTCAATTCAGAAGGCCGAATTGAGCCGCCGCACCGACGAGGTCGCTAAATCGGCGGATGCGATGTTCAAGGAAATGGACCGCACAAAGAGCAGGTAACTGAGCGCGGGGGATTCCGAGTTCGTTTCCGAGTTCGGATTTCAGCCGCTCTTGAAGACAGCTTGAAAAACCCCGCCGTTGGCCCTCAAGTCCGATTTTCGGCGAACTCGGAATCCCCCGGCATCCGGCGGCGGTTTATTTCCGACTTCGGGGTTCAAGCTAGAGTATTTTCAGGTTTTCGAGGGACAGCAGGCTCGCTGGAGTCCATTTGATCTTGCGCGGCCAGCAAAGTCTCAGCGCCTGCCGGAATGCGGGAAAGCCCAATAAAACCGCCCATTTCCCGCCGTTGACCACCTAATCCCGGATAATCCCGGCTGGGGCCATAAGAACTTGCGCGTCACAGGCGCCGCATCCTGCTCCGCTCTCAAGACGCCTCTAGACAGCGCCCCTCGTGAACAGGATGATGCGGACTATATTCCTAAATTGAAGAATGTCAAGAACGATCGTCAGGAGCCGATTGCCCGACGCCGTCATTCCGGGG